>Ga0181465_100037_pt2 | contig 28996 bp, 25 predicted proteins | sample InSIn3gowninarea_FD_119076 | JGI IMG/M metagenome (GOLD analysis project Ga0181465, IMG submission 119076) | Clean room microbial communities from NASA Spacecraft Assembly Facility at Jet Propulsion Laboratory, Pasadena, California, USA -... ... | reverse complement strand
ATATTGCTGATAATCCAATTGTGAGAATGGTAGCGATAACGATACGTATTAATGCTTTTTTCCTCTGTTTCCTATTTGCCATAAATAATAGATAGCTAATTGGAATCGGATAAAAAATTATAAAAGTGGGCAGGTGAGTCATACAAAGCATTGCCGAACTAACTGCAAATTCAACAGTATCAGCTTTATGTCCAGTAATTAACCTATGGGTAAAGTACAGAATTAAGGGCATCCATACAAAACTCCAATATTCGGCAAAGGCATAACGCCAATAAAGATCGATCGCTATATGGTATGGCAAGGACATATAAACAATGGAACCGAGCAGCGCTGAATTTTTATTCGTAATACTTTTTAGCCAAATGTAAGCAGTAAAACCAGATGCCACCAAAGCAAAAGAAGCAGATAAGCTAAGCTGATACCAGCCTTGTGTATCATTAACAAATAAAGGGTGAAATAAACTAGTAAAGTAATATGGTATTGGCGGATAGAAAAAAAAGGTTGGACTTCCTAAACCTGCATTCATATCCATCAGCCAACGGGGATAAAGCTCGCCCTGCCAAAATTGTTCGGCAAAATGCTTAGACCACTTTAAGTGATATGGAATTAGGTCTGGAGCATCAAAAATACCATAAAACAGTGCTGGAAGAGTCAGGATTAACCCAACTGTTACAATGATAAAAATATGCAGCAGGTTAATATGTTTTGGTTGAATTATTAACATGATTCCGGCAGTTCTTGGTTGTTCTGTTGAGAATACTTGATTTTACTGGCAACAAGGATAATTGAGATCAGTCCTGGTTGGCTGACAAAACAAAGCCACGCGAATTGATAAGATTCGACGGTTAAATTCTCGCAAGAAATACTGTTGAGCAGGCATTGATAGTAGGACAATTCAATGCCTACTCAATCTCCTCACCTATACTCACACCAGTTTCACCCCCATCACCACCCACTTTCGTCAGCACACCAATAGCAGTGTTGACAGATACAACTTCAGGGTATCCTGGCTGATTCAGTTTGGTGTAAACTCCTTCACCCAACTCTCTTGCGCTGATTCAACTGCAAGAGTGTTGGACGTGGGTATTCGGGAGCAACCACCACTGCTTCCTCCCCACACACGCCGACTTTAAGCGCCTAGACGAATAACACCAGTAGGCTGCTTGCACCATCTTAAGAGCGATCGCAGTTTTGACTCTAGCCTAACGCCCTGGAACATTATGCCAGAAAGAGCGGATTGCACTCTTTACCTGGGGATTAATGCTGATGTCAGGAGACAAACGGTGTAGCTTTCTGCAAATCTCACCTAGTTTTACCATTAGTTAGCAAATTATTTATGCTATGGCATTGCGATAGAATGCTTGCATTTGGGCAAACCATTGTTGGCGTGATTCGCTCCACGTATAAAACATATGCCCACCTGGATAATGTTTCAACATGAGATTGTCACGAATCTCAGGATTTAGTTTCATCTGATTGGCAAGATGGTTTGAAGCAAAATAAGGCGTAACTAGGTCAAACGTCCCATGCGAAATCGATACTTGCATATAAGGATTAAGCGTCATTCCTGTCCGCAGATCGTCCACCGCTCCTTGGAAGCCTTGTTTCCAATCACCTTTGAACTCAAATTGCCAAGCTTTGAGTGTTTCCAAATTCAGCAGGCGATAGGTTAAATCGGTTTCAACGCCTAGAGTATGCCGTAAGTGACTGTTAATTGCTCCGGTAAAAAGTCGGTCGAGTCCATCTAGTGTTGGGTCAGTGCCTTCGTAGGTCATGCGATCTGGAAACGGATCGAGTGCTGTAATCGAGGCATCGTAAAGTCCCACTATTCGCTGCTGGTCGCGTAAAAGTTCCCTTGCAAACACTTCGATTCTAATTCGTCCAGCAAGTCGTTCAACCAGCCAGTACGGTAATCCAACCAATTGGGCTAACTGCTGATAGTTAGCTTGACGCTCATCTACACTTAACGCCTCTCCCATTGCTAGCGTTGGGATCAGGGTTTTGAGGGCAAATTGTTCTGCGGCAGCTATATGAGCTGATAAATCTCCAGGTTGTCCTGCCCACTGGGCGCGACCGTGATGCGCGGCGGAGGCTGCTAGCGACGGAAGTATTGTTGCCCAAGTTGTGAGATTATAATCGTTTGCTTCTAACAAGCTAAACTCTAAAGCAGGAGAGATTAAAATCGCGCCAGAAAGACCAACGCCAAATTTTTGTTGGAGCTTGCAAGCCAGCTTAGCTACGCGAAAACCGCCATAACTCTCGCCTGCAATGAAAATAGGGGACAACCAGCGGTTGTGGCGTGACAGAAACCGGACAATAAACTCGCCGATTGCATTCAAGTCCCGCTCAACTCCCCAAAATTCGGTTTCCTTAGCTTTGTCTTGCTCTTTTGAATTGGATTTCTCGCCCTTATTTTCTAGAATCTCTTTATCTGGTGGCACCGCACGGCTGAAACCAGTACCAATTGGATCGATAAAGACCAAATCTGTAAAGCTCAACCAACTTTCAGCATTGTCTACAACTCGCACGGGTGGTGAGGGCAAGCTACCGCGATCGCTAAAATAAACGCGCTTGGGGCCTAATGCTCCCATGTGTAGATAGGCAGAGGCAGCTCCTGGCCCACCATTAAAAACAAAGGTAAGCGGTCGCGGCAAGGCTTCATCTGTCCCGGCGAGATACGCGACATGAAACATTTCGGCAATAGGCAATTCTTTCTCAAATAAAGGTTGCCATTCGGCAATCGCAGTGTAGTGTAGCTGTTGCGATGGCAGCGATAGTGTATGCTCGGTTTGGCTTGATTTATAGCTTACAGGTAGGCTAGATGTATCGGGCATATCTGGCGCAATCCCATGTAGAAATGCTTAAAGTTTTTCCTGTTACTATTAGCAAACTATCTAATTACCTCTTCAGTTACTCTAAGTTATATAGAACTAATATAAGAGAGCGCTATTGTGGTTAATTGCTGCTCAATTGAGCGGATTCATATTGGAAAAAGAGCCATTAAAGGTACTTTAGCAGGCTTAGAGCCTCACAACAAGGAGCATAATGGCAAACAGAGAAGTCGAAAAGAATCAAGACCGGGAGGAACGCATCTCAATGGAGGCGGTCGTAGATGCCTATAATCCCGAAGAACAGGCGATGGGTTGGTACTACTACCTTGACGATAAGATAACCTTTCCATTTCAGGGCAAGTGTATTCAAGAGCATTGGTGTCTCCCCTGAAAATGGGAGAAATTGTAGAAGTGATATCAATGGGGCCTGAAGACGAATGTGAACGAGAAATGTTTGTTGTCATTCGCTGGATGGATCGAGAACTAGCAGTGCCTCTGGTTCAAATCGAGGGAATTGATATAGAAGATCAAACAGAAGAAGCGATTAAAGATTGGCACTACTGGATGGCACGCGGATATGAACTGGGTGAGTGAAAGGTAAATATGGATTCATCAACTATATCGGAAAAGATTTTTACCCTGGCTTAAATTGCTGAAGCGATGCAGAAAGCGCCCTCACAGAGCGCTTACTCACAGTTGCTTAATCTTATGGGGTGCAGCCTGAATCTGCACAGAAGCTTTGACAATCGAGTTTTAAATCTAGAATTGAAGTGACTTTATATAGCTCCACTCTGGTACAGAGGATTCAATCAAATCTATTTCTTGCTAACAAATTTAATCAGGAGATTTTGACTCAACCACAAGATAATGAGGTTAGGAGTAGCTCGTGCTAAATACAACAACAGTAGGATAGTGCTTATGGGACGTGCAGCAAAGCGGAAAAAACAAAACGTCAAACAGAAACAGTCAGCTTCATACGAGATTCAATGTCAGCTACCGTCCTCTGATTATACGGTTGAGCAGCTACAGAAAATCCCAACTATTGCTAAGTTATTTGACAAAATAGAGCGTCTGCCTCAACCCAACTGTTACCTCTCGCCTCAAGCGCTGGAACTGTTTGAAAGTTTTGAGCAACTGACCAAAAGATGCCTCCAGTCCGAAGTTAATGAATCTGCAAGGGCTTGTTTGGGCAGATGCACCTGCCGTAGCGCAAGAGACATTGCTAAAACTCTACACATCATCAACGCCTTGGCAGTGAATGACACGGTTGGTGCATTCATTAGCCGAGAATCGTTAGAGAATGGAATTGCGCTAGCTTATCAGAATCTGACATCAGGTAATTGGCGTGTTGTAGCAAATGAAATAGCAACAGAGTCGAATCGCACGGGGATAAACCACAACGCTGTTAAATTAAACAGCTTGTAATTACCTTTTACCTAAAACCTACGCTAGTATTGCTTACCCATAGGATAACGCGAGTGCGGGGCAGCAAGAGCGATCGCAGTCCGTATCCCTATAGCGAGGGGATCACCCGTTGAACTGGATTTTGTTTCAAGCAAAGTGCCTTAACTTCTGACGAACGACGAAGACATCAGACGAATATACCACCAAAATTGTGCTAATTTCTCAGGAAATGAACTGTAGATTAGGTTTGCAATCGTTTTGGGGTATAAGTGGGGGCTATAAATACCCCAAAATAGTTCATCACTTTCTCAGCAAAATTAACCCCCAGATAGGGTAACTATAGGTGCTTATTAGGGTATATTCAACTCATTGATTTTATACCTCACTTGACACCTATGAGTTCTAAGAATATTCACGCGACTCAAAAGGTGGAAGAACATCATAAAATTTTCAACTGTGGATATCAGGTGGAAAGATACAGGCTTGCTGCTGAGGGTATGAAAACCTTAATTGAAATCTTTAGGTGTGATTGCTGTTGAGATGAAAGCAGTTAATTTATCTACACCCTGTTCCGCCATCCGCGACTGCGATTGAAATTCGCGCATCGAGTTCAACTGAAGATATTGAAAGCGCGCAGCCAAACTACCGAATGGCACTAACAGTTAGCCCTGGCTGTTGGAGCTGTTGCTCCAGAAAGGAGGCGCTCAAAAGAACATCGAAGCAAAACACCAATTGGTATCTAAGTACTTTGGTCGCTGCGTCACTCGCAGCGAGTTGGTTCAAATTACACGACATAAGTGAGGGTCGGCAGCGATCTTGAGAGACTTAACGGGAAAAGTCAGCTGTGTCATACGCTAAACCGCTGATCCAACTAATGCCTCGTAAACTGCACACCGATGGCATGGGATTGCAGTACAGTCCGCACATCTTCTTCGCTCACTCGCCGTCGGTAATACAGCGTATCAAAGATATAGCGTGAAGGTTTGCTTACATTTGGGACAGAAGTAGCGTTGACTCCCAATATTTTTCAAGCCATGCTTATGTGACTTGTCATGACCACACAAAGGACACATCATAACGCTACTCAAGATTAACTACAGAATGCTTCACCCGCATTTCTCACAAATTAAAGTAAAAAAGGAATAAGAATCGGCTAAAACACTGGAGCAGTAAAACTTCCAGTAATTTGAATTAATAAATCCAGTGTTGACAGAGTGCATCCCCGAACAATTCAGTTTTGGAAGCGTCAAAGGTAGAAACGTAATCGCTAATTTTAAGTGCGACACAGCCGTTTAATTTCGGGTGCCCGTTTGCTCTTCTGCAGTTTTTGCGACACAACCTTAAATGCTTACCATGATAATTTAATATCTATGTAATGCAGCCATCCACTTCCTTGCATCAAGGTGTGAAGTTCCATCTGGAATTGCAAGGATATTCTTTGGAGAAGAGCAATGAAGGTGCGTGCTGTTTCTGTGCTTTATGCAACTGTGGCTTTGTTGATTTCTCCCGCTCCTGCTCGGTCGGCGATTGAAAAAGTTGTTGGAGGAGGTAGCGTTCATCAGGGTGAAACACGCCGTATTACTGCGATCGGAGATGGGATCGATTTTGCGACTTCGGTCGCTTCCTCGGATGTGCGGATTGGTGTCAGGCTTCTGAGTAAGAAAGGACTTGAACAGGGTAGAGCAAAAGGGCAGATTGTACTGGAAGTTGCTGTTCCTCTCAATGTTCCTAAAAATGAGGATTTTAACCTGATAGTTAAAATAGCCCCAAACCTTTATTACTCCAAGGGAGGTTCTGAAACGGTTCGGCTGAATGTGCAGGAATATCCCAACAGTTCTTGGAGACCTTTGTTTCATTTTGCCCCCTCCTGGGGATGGATGAACGATCCGAACGGTCTTGTCTACGTAAACGGGACATACCATCTTTATTATCAGGCAGTTCCTTTCTCCAGGGTTAATAATGGTCAACTAAACTGGGGCCATGCGGTTAGCAAAGATCTGGTTCACTGGTCTGGGCGCAGAGACGCGATGTTCAGTCCGCCAATGGATCTCCTTGCTAGTGGCGACAATCAAAATCAAGTCTGGTCTCCCTTTTCGGGCTCGGCGGTGGTTGTTAGTGGTGAGGCAGCAAAACAGTTCCCCTGCGTCTGCTCAAACCTTTGTGTTGCTTCGATATTCACAAAGAACACGCCTGCAATCGCACACCAGGACCAGTGGCTTGCAGCTAGCTGCGATGGAGGCGAGTCCTTTAAAGCGCCGGAGAGTGTGTTGCCTAACTTAACACCTTTTAAGCCAGATTTTCGAGATCCGAAGGTGTTTGCCTACAAGGGGCGCTGGATTATGGTATTAGCTGTTGGAAATAAAGTCGAGCTTTACAAGTCTGCGAATCTGAGACAATGGAAACTCCTGTCTTCTATTCCGCTCTACAGCAGCTCCACCACTAATGGTTCTTATTTTGTTGTCGAAACCCCAGATCTGATTGAATTACCTGTCAGCAATTCAAAGACTAACCAGGCCAAGTGGGTACTACTCTATAGCGAGTTCACTCGCTGCAAAAAGGAATGTGGGAGGTCACGAAATTCATCGTCACGTAGCCTCTACATAATCGGCGAATTTGATGGTAGACAGTTCAAGAAGGAGTCACAGCCTCGACTTTTAGATTTTGGGTCAGATTTTTATGCGCCTCAAACTTGGTCTAACACTCCGAGACGACGAATACTAGCAGGCTGGCAAAATAATTGGCAATACGCCTCCAAAGTTCCAACAACGCCATGGCGAGGGCAATTGAGCATTCCGCGAGATTTGGGGTTGATTAGAGGTGATGGCACATATTGGCTGACTCAAACTCCGGTTCAAGAACTAGCGGTTCTAAAAAATTCTGCTGTCCGGCGTGTTACCGTGCTGCGAGATAAACCACTTACCAACAGGACACCAGAGGAGCTGAAGAATTTTCGTTCCACTGCATTCGATGCTGATATGGTAATTGATGTGGCTGGCTTGCCCAAAGTGAACTCCCAAATAAAGATTCATCTTCGAGCGGGTAATACAGCGCCAGGAATGGTGTTGGCATGGCGACGTACTGGTTCCAACAAGGGAGAGCTATCACTAACGCGCTCTGCTTCTGAAGCTGGTGGTTCGACTTCACAATTAAAACAACAAGAGTATGGGTTTATCGGTAAATGGTTGTCTGCCTCTGTTCCTCTTGCAGTGCCAACAACTGGGCGGCTCGTGTCTGACTTCAGGAATGCCCAACCCAATGAAAGATCGTATATAACTCGAATGCCTGTTGTAGCACGTGGCACGAATAATAGTATCTTAAAACTTCGGATAATCGTGGATCGAAGTTCGGTAGAAGTGTTTGCAGGCGATGGACGAGCAGTGTTAAGCAGTTTATTCTTTCCTAATTCATCCAATAAAGAGTTCAAGATTTATGCAACAGAGGGAAATGCAAAGATAGTGAGCTTAGTTATATACCCGTTCAGTGATGACTGATGATTTCAGAGGATGTATGAAAAGTATAAAGAGCTACGCTAGCCGCCTAATCAGGTTGTGTCGTAAAAACTGCAGAAGAGCAAACGGGCACCTGAAATTAAACTCAATTAAGCAACTAATCCAAAAATTCCACCTGTAAATAATGCAAGCTGTAAAAAATTCGTTGATGTCTGTAGACTATGAAAGCGATCCTAAAAGGGCAAGACGAACGTCAGCAGGAGCAAAGTATGAGAGCAAGAGTGGAAGTTGTGATTCGTGATGCGGCAGGGAACATTGTGAGTCAGCTTGCTCCACACGAGATAGATTTGAAGAATCAAAGCTTGCATGACATCGAGGGAGCAGTGGAGGCATGGAAACGACAAGCACTACCAGAAATAGAGGCAGGGCAAACGCATCTAAATTCGCTCCTTGAATATACATAGTGTCTTGAACTTGCCCCTACGCTATATGTGTAAATTTCATTCGCAATAAGCTGGAAATTATTGCGAATGTACGCAATAATTTGAAAAATTACGGCTTTGTTGATAAGATGCGTTTTCCCTGGTAATAAACATTTTCAAAAAATCTCAAAAACTTGCTATAGCTAGCTTCGAGCAAAGTGTTTCATATGGCGCTCCAACCCAGCTTCAGCCTAAAAATAAGTGCTTTAGATAGTTGCAGTTATTAAGACTTGAAAAAATACTTAATGTTTACTTATGGTAATACTCCTTTTTCGCTGATTTAAACAGATAAAACTAAAGCGGCTCTATCGTTGAATTTATGCAAAATTAGCAGTAAAATACCAACTTAGCAAACTGCGTAATCGAAAATTATTGAAGTTACGAAAACCATAAGCAAGCCTCTTGATCGGCTTGAGTTTATTATTAATTCCCTCTACGGTGCCACTGTTAGTTCTTTTATCGGTAGTAATGCATAGTAATGGTAAGCTGGTAGTCTAGGAGCTTCAATCATTGCAGGCGACTCAATGAACTGTCCTAAGTGCCAATCTGCTCAAATCATCAAATACGGACATAGCCATTACGGCAAACCGCGCTGACGGTGCCAAGACTGCGTACGGCAGTTTATAGAACCCATTTGGGATCTTATGCCTTGGCTAAGCGCTTCAGCATCAATCGGATAAAGCAGAGATCGATCTTGGCAGTGGCATGATCTAAGGTGCGCTTCTTCGTTCTTGACTCTTCTCTTGCACCGCTCCATCCACGCATTCGAGCGCTCGATGATCCACCGCGTTGCAATGGGGACAAATCCAGTCTTACCTTGTGCTGCTTTTTCAGCTTTGGTCGGCTTCAAAGCCAGTTGAAAGGGAATTTTCGTCATGATTTGTGGATAGACCAACTGTAATGCAGCCGTGATTTTGCCCTGGATGATAGCCGTGGTCAAGCAAGATTGTGATTTTAGGAATATTCACGGGCTTTTTGCGAAAGTAGTCTAAATGGTCGATGAGCATCTCAATTCCCGCCTTGGTCATCGCTGACATTCGCGCTCGTACAGTGCCTGAAAAATGGCAATCCTAATGTATCGACTGCCAGATGGCGTTTGATGCCGTTGGTAAATTTGTAGAAGCAAAATCCCTTGGTCTCGATGCTAGCAGTGCAGGTATTCTTCACCGCAAGCGAAGTCAACGATCAACAATCGTGTCCATTGCTGTTTTTTTGGGCACGTTGCCGTACCTGAGCATGAAGCGCAGTCATAATTTCATCGAGTACGCCTTCACTACGCCAGTTTTTCTAGTGCCAAAACACCGCCCTTGTACGGTGGCAAGTCTGTGGGCAAGTCTCCCCAATTGCAGCCATTCTTCAACTGATAGAACACTCCACCCTTGAATTTGGCGCTTTGTCCATTTGGCTGTCCGGGGAAAGCTTCTTTTTTGGCAGTAAGGGTTCAATGATTTCCCATTCTTTGTCGCTTAAGCTGCTGGAATAGGGCATTTTTATTTTGATTCTAGCCCAGCTCAAAAAGATCACATTTGAGTTCTATAGAAAGTGCGAGTCGACAACCGATCGATCAGACAACTCGCCAGTTAACTGATAAGCTGTTACTTCTCCGCCTCGCACTGGCAGCGATTGCACGAGTGACGGGTGTTTCTGAGCGTTGGCTGCAAATGTACGTCAATTCAGTTGTATTACCAGATTCCGAAGACCATAGAAGTCACCCAAAAAAACCGTGTTGGTTGACAATTCAGCTAGATGAGATGTGGTCATTTGTGGATTCTAAAGAGGACAAACAATGGAGAGAGTCAGCCCTTGATACGGATAGCCATGAGATTGTTGGTGTATTCATTGGTGATCGTTTCCGGCAAGCTGCAAAGGGGCTTTGGCAATCCGAACCCAGCCGTTTACCGCGACTGCGCCATCTGCTACACCGATTTTTGGGAGGCGTATGAACAAGTACTACCGAGCAAGAGACACCCTTGCGGTGGGCAAAGAAACGGGGAAAACCAATTATATTGAGCGATTCAACAACACCTTGCGCTACTCGTGTGAAACGCTTGGTTCGTAAAACCTTGTCGTCCTCGAAGAAGTTGAGCAATCATATCGGTGCAATTTGCTACTTTGTGCATCATTACAATGCTTCTCTTCGTTCTTGACCATTACTATTCACCACTACTCTATCTTAAACGCCTATTTTTAGGTCGAGGCTGGCTTGGATAAAAAGATGAAACGCATCTCTCAAAGCCAGCTAAAGAAAGCTTTTGAGAATTTTTGGAAAGATCTATCTAGCTATTGACTTGCTGCAATCTGGAAGTCTTCAACCTATCCATCCATCCTTCTAAATATTTTTGGTTAGCTTTCTGCTCAGATCGCTCCTCAGTATCCACAGGATAAGGCATCAATCCCAAAATTGCCGCCGTAGTCACGCAAAACATTGACTTTTGGAAACTGATGCAAATCTGCACTCGTAAATCATCTTCTCCCCGCTTGCTGCGAGAATAAATCTTGTGCATATAATCCGGTAAATAGTGCCGCATATCTTGCATTGCCAAGGTGGGTGGAATACCAGCACCACCAATAGGCAAAGGATCTGCATAAAGCGCCCCGTAAGCAAATCGACTTTGATCTGGCGGAACTTGATGGGCTTTGGCGTTGTACGAAACAGTACCAGAAAACGGCGTTCCCCTAAAGAAAACCGCTTCGACATAAGGTACTGCTGTATCGAACAGAAAAGTCAAACCTGCGCTCTTGGGAATAATTTCATACTTTTGATTCTTGATTTTGACAGCATAGGTGATGGGTAAATTCGCTGCTGCTACTAAAGCATTTTTAATATGTTCTACCACCTGGGGAATTGTTTTGATTTCCCCTCTGTCGTAGCGATCGGATAAGTCGATAAACATATCGCTCATCACGCGCCAGAATTGACCTAGCCCGCTATAATAAGCCTGCTGGCGGACGAGTTCTGGTAAAAATTCGGGAAATAGCTGGTTCATTCCCAGTATAACTGGATTGCTTTTAAATTTTGCCTTAATAGCAGCTAGCGATCGCTGTTTAAATTCCGCGGTATCCAAATAGTTATCTAAACCACCGCCACCATGCCAAAACATGGCTTTCATACAGTATTCGGCATATTCAAAATTAATTCTGTCATGCCACCAGTGGCGGGCTAATTTGCCCAGCGAAATTTCCCCATTGAAATATTTAAAAAAGGGAAAAAATACTAGAAATTGGTTTTCAGAAATGTAAATCAAATTGCGAGAGTAGGCATCTAAAACTACACCATAGCTTTTGAGAATGCCGACTACTTCCATCACATTTTCGGGAGAATCATTGAGTAAGGCAGATCCAGTTTGCAACCTTTGAATATAATCCGCTAAGGGATGGCTAGAAGGCTTGTTAGTGATAGTGACCATTTCTGCTAGTATCCTTAGATTGTGCTGTGTTTTGTCGCAACGGGTTTAAAGTAGTTTGAAGTTTTAAGTTTTGATTTAAAGAAAACGGACGTAATTTAAAACCGATGAATTCAAAACTCAAAACTTTTTCCAAAAATTGCCTCTACAGGTTTGTGGGTAATTTGTAGAGGCGGTTTTTTCAGCAATGGTTTATTTCTCCACTGACACATTTGTTACCGCCGCTTCTAAATGGGGGTTGAGGGCGAGAGCTTCTGCATGACTAGCCATTGCTGTTGACTTCAGTTCAGTCCAACGCACCATCCAGCTTGGTTGGATACCCAATAAGACGATCAGGGCAGCTAAAATCACTGCTGGAATGCGATCTGACCAGTAAACTTTAGGTAAGTCCATTACCTGTGGCGACAGTCTGCCAAAGAAAGTGCGGTTAACCAGAAGTAAAAAATAAACAGCAGTTAAGACCGTGCCAAGCATACATAGCAGGGTTTGAGTCGGAAAAACCGCAAAACTGCCCCGAAATACCAAAAATTCGGAAATAAAACCCACCATACCTGGAGTGCCAGCACTTGCCATCACGCCCAAAATCATTAGGCTACCAATCACAGGTAGACCGCGTTCTGGGTTGAGTAGACCTTGTAAAACGTTGAGATCGCGGCTGCCTGTCTTTTTGTATACAACTCCCACAAGTAGAAACAGCAGGGCTGAAATCAAACCGTGACTGACCATTTGCAGCACAGTTGCCAAAATACTTAAAGGAGTGGCAGCAGCAGCAGCTAGTAGGATATAGCCCATGTGACCGATGGAGCTATACGCAACCATTTTTTTCATGTCTGTTTGAGCGATCGCACAGGAAGAACCATACAATACACTCACTACCGCCCAACTAGCTAACACTGGAGCCAAGGTAGCCCAAGCGAGTGGCAACAAATCCATGCCAAACCGCAACAACCCATAAGTTCCCAACTTCAGCAGCACTCCTGCCAGCAACACGGAAACAGGAGTTGAAGCCTCAACGTGGGCATCTGGTAACCAGGTATGAAACGGGACTAGAGGAATTTTGATCCCAAAACCGATTAAAATTGCTCCCAGCAGAACGAGCTGTGTAGTTATTGGTAGACCAAGGGCTGTGGCTCGTAGTGGTTCATAAGCAAATGTAGTAGCTCCACTCAGCCATACTAAACCCAAGAAGGCAGCTAAAATCAAAATTCCAGAAATAGCCGTATAGATCAAAAACTTTGTTGCTGCGTAACCTCGTCTAGCACCACCCCAAATCGCAATTAATAGATATAGCGGAATCAATTCTAGTTCGTAAAACAGGAAAAACAGGAGTAAATCCTGGGATAAAAAGGCTCCTGCTACCGCAGCATTTAATAGCAGCACCAAAGAGTAATAGAAGCGCGATCGCGGTACATTTTCATCAGTACTGTAAATCGCAATGCAGCTTAAAAGGCTATTTAACACCAATAAAGGAAAAGATAAGCCGTCAATGCCTAGGCGATAAGTTAAGCCCAAAGCTTCAATCCAAGGCATCTCTTCAGTGAACTGGAATGCGATATCACTAGGATTAAACTGAAAGCCAACGACAACAGTTACAACTGCTGCTAACGCCGCCACCGCTAAAGAGATATAGCGCGATTGTTTTGACGGAATCGATGTCGGCAAAAACCCAATAATAGCAGCACCTAAAACTGGCAACCAAATTAAAGCACTCAGCATCGATCTTTGTAGGGTGTAGGGTGTAGGGAAGCTAGTGAGTACGATCCTTCACAACTTGAGACAACTGGCGTTGTACGGTGTGGCAAAAATGCAGCAATGATGAATTATGAATGATGAATTAAGCATTCTGCATTCATCATTCATCATTTTTTGCTCCTCACTTAAAGAAAGATGTATCCCAACGACCAGCTGATTGCTAGTCCAAGTAAACTCATTCCCAGTAGAATCGTCAACACATAAATCTGAGATTGACCTGAAATGGTGTACTTCAAGCTTTGACCGCTGAAAATTGTTGCCAGACCTACCAAGTTAACAAAACCATCCAAGATATAGCGATCTATCCAAGCTGAGATTTTGGATGCCTGGCTAACTGCAAACACCACTGTCACCTTGTAAAGCTGGTCAACGTAAAAGCCATATCCCACGAAGTCTTGCACAAATCTCCATTGCAGTTGGATTGGTCTAGACCATGCCTTATGCAGATATATGGTGGAACCTATAGTTAATCCTGCCGCACTGGAAAATACCAGTAGTGTCAGCGCAAATAAATTAATACTTTCCCAGGTAGGTAGTAGTTCCCACTGCTGTAGCATCAACGGTACTAAAAGTGTTACCACACTCAGAGTTACCATTGGTACTGCCATTTGCCAAGCGACTTCTGGCGCACGCCGAGTTTTCGGCTGCGCTTCGCCCCAGAATACTAATCTGAACACGCGGGTAAGATTCAAGCTAGTCAAGCCGTTGACTATAAGCAATACTCCTACCACCCAAGGGCTAACTGCCCAAAAGCCGTTAGCCCATTGCAGCATTGCCCAAAAGCTTCCCAATGGCAAAAGAGTTACCATTCCAGCAGATCCTACTACAAAGGCAGTGGTGGTTGCTGGCATCCGCGACCACAAACCGCCCATTTCTGTTAAGTCTTGGGTGGTGGTGGTATAAATGACTGAGCCTGCGCTCATGAATAACAGTGCTTTGGCGATTGCATGAGTAAACAGCAACATCAGGGCAACTCCCCCTTGCTGTAACCCTACAGCCAAAAACGCTAATCCCATATATGCACTAGTCGAGTGGGATAGCGCCCGTTTGATGTCAATTTGGGCAATAGATACTAACGAAGCCCCTATCGCTGTAATTGTCCCCATGACTACTAAAGCTGTCAAAGCTACTGGTGACAGCGCCAAGACTGGCTGAAGTTTAAACAGCACATAAGCACCGCCAGATACTACCATCGAGTTCCGCAGAACCGAAGCCGGGTTTGGCCCCTCCATCGCCTCATCCAACCACAGGTGCAGTGGAAATTGGGCACATTTACCAGCGGGTGCCGCAATTAATGCCAAGCCTAACAAAGTTGATGTTAAAGGCGACAGTTGCGCCGTTTGCGCCCACTCATTCAAGTCGGAAAAGTTTAAACTCCCCGCCAGAGTTGATAGGGTAACAACCCCCATCAGCAACAACAAGTCTCCCACTCGCTTGGTTAAAAAAGCATCGCGCGCAGCTGTTACTACCAGTGGTTGAGCATACCAAAATCCCACTAGCAAGTAAGTGGAAAGCGTCAGCATTTCCAACAAAGCATAGCTGAGAAACAACGAGTCGCTCAAAGCTAAGCCAGACAGCGCCGCTTCAAAAAATCCCATCAAGGCAAAAAACCGTGCTAGAGCATAGTCTTTTTCCATATAGCCCAAAGCATAAACTTGTGCTAGTAGGCTTAATCCGGTAATTAGAACCGTTGCTCCCATAGTAATGGGTGAGACATCCAAAGCAAACGATAAGTCTAAATCCGCAGCTTTTAACCAGGTAATGAGAAAACTTTGTGGTTCCTGATTCCAGATCTCTTTTAAGACGAGCGCGCTATGGATAAAAGCCAAAACCGTCATCAATGTATTGAAATATGCTGCCGGTCTGGGCCCCGTCCGACGAACTATTCCCATTGCCCAAGGAAGAGTCAAAATTGCCCCAACCAAGCCATAGAATGGCACCCACCAACTTGATAAAAACAAAAACTGTGTCATGGCAATTTTCCTGAAAATTTGCTACTCAAAAACTTTTATTTCTTAAGCGCCTAAATTGGCTTTTACTAAAAAAAAGCTTTTTTCAAACTTAATTTGTTGGTTCTAACATTCAAGTTTTTCTTAGCAGGTGGACGTTAAACCAAAGAACTAGCCTGAAGCAAGCGGAAACATCATTTATTTTTGTATAATTAGTGGGGAGCGAAGGTACAGATCTTCAAAATTGCGCTGCATTGATATGCAAATGATATCCAAAGGTAAGTCGTTTGAACCAGGGCCAAAAGGCTCTTCAATTTCCGTCGCTATTTCGTCAATAGAAAGCAAGATAAAGCACAAAATAGCTAATAGTGGCCCAGTCCACCAAGTTAGACCGTGTGCCATTTCCCAAGGAAGCACTGAGAAATAAATTACAAACAATATCTTAAGAGTAATGGTATACACCAAGGGTATTGGTGTTCTCAAAATGCGCTCACAGCCACCCAAAATATTCACCATTTCATCGAGCAATTGATTTAAAGCAGTTAACTGATAGACATCAATATATTTAAGCTTATACTGATACTGCAAATAATCCTCAATCCACAAAGCTATCTTGAGCGGCGGATGATTAACGTATTGCAGTTCGTGATACTGAGAAAATGGCATTAAGAAGGCTAATTCAGAATTGATCGGTTGTCCCCGCAAATGCAGCTTCATGGCTACTGCAAACGCAATTACTAGTTGCATTATTGCTTCTTTCTCTACTCGGTCTTGTGGCTCCTGTTCTTCAATTATGATGCTCATTTTTCGAGTCAAGTTGCGAACTGTGTTGACTAATCCTCCCCACAACTTACGCCCTTCCCAAAAACGTTCATGGGCTGCATTAGTTCGGAAAATTAATAGTAAGTTCAGGACAAGGTTAAGACACAGGACAAGATTGGGAAGAGCTTTAATGTCGTTAAAGACTACTATGTGCTTATGATGAGTAAGATATGAAACTATTACGCCATATACTCCCGATAATAATGCCCAGGGAATAACTCCCAGAATGAGCGCCCTTGTAAGGCGTAAAATGACTCGCAAAAAAGACAATTTTTCATCAGTGTAAAGAGTAAATTTTTCTGGAAATGTTCTGGTCTTTAAATATCTATTTCTGAAAAATTTTTGATTTTTCATCTGCAAAAAAAAATCTAATTTGTTGAATAGGCATACTCTCCTGGTTACTCTCTCGATAAGATCGAGCTTTTTTATTAGTCTCTGGTTCCATCTCTACACCTCAAATAAATGATGGCGTTGATTCTGCTGGTTACAAGCTTTCTAAAAAGTTAGGCTAGTTGCTTTGAAATAAATTGTGGATTAATGGAGCTTTTAGATCGCTTTGAACAGCGGAAATTGTTTAATAGATGTTTAATAGAAAGGTACACCAAGACTATATTTGTTGCCGCTTATTTAAGCTTTAGTATAAAATATACTATATTTAGCTATATCCCAAGATTTATTTTTTTATAAAAAACTATTAAAGAAACAACAATTAACCCTAGAATGCTTCATCTATGTCAAGTTTAATCTTTACTTTAGGGTGGCTGACAACAGAGTTTTTTAGAGCGACTAGACAAAATTCAATCTTTGCTTCTTACAGTAGTTGAAGGTTAGCATATTGTATAAGTACGGTCTTAGCTGCCAAGATACTCTATTAATCTATAGTTCTTCTGCCTGTTATAGAACTGCTAGCCCTGTTTCTTTAATCCATAACGAGCAAACTTATTCTGCGAGGAGCTATTATGCAACGCCGAAATTTTCAAAATCCCATTAGGTCGCTTAGACAAATGCACCTGGCAAGAAGCATTGTTTACTAAATCGTCAATATTGCGTATCATTGTGTTGCAAATAGCATCCAAAGGCAAGTCGTTAGGATCGTGTCCAAAAGGCTGTTCAATTTCAGCGCCAATTTCATCAATTCCAAATAAGATGAAGCCGATAAAGGCTAATATGGGTCCAGTCCACCATGTCAAACCACTGACGAGTTCCCAGGGGAGTACGAGAAAATAAGTTAACAATAATGCCTTTAGAGTAATGGTATATACCAGGGGGACTGGTGTTTTCAAAATTCGTTCACAGCCACCCAAAATGTTTACCATTTCGTCAAGTAACTGGTGGAGAGCAGCTACTTGGAAAACATCGACACATTGACGCTCGTACTGATGCTGTAAATACTCCCCAATCCACAAAGCAATCTCTAGCGGAGGATGGTTTACTTCCTGTAGCTGATAATACTGAAGCGGTGACATCAAAGGAGCTAATTCAGCATTGATTGGTTCTCGCCGCAGATGTAGTTTCATTGCCACTGAAAATGCCACCACTAACCGCGCTACTGCTTCTTTGTTTGCTCGGTCTTCAGGTTCGCGTTCTTCAATTATGACCCGGATTCCGCGAGCTAGGTTGCGGACAGTATTGACCATCGCTCCCCACAATTTTCGCCCTTCCCAAAAGCGCTCGTGGGCTGTATTTGTGCGAAAAACTAATAACAAGCTCAGGACAATATTGAGAGATAAAATTACATTGGGAAGAACTTTAATGTCATTGACGATTGATAGGTGCCCAAAGCTGCTGAGCATTGAAACAAGAAAGCCATAACCACCACATAAAAGTACCCAAGGAAGAATTGCTAAAATTACTGTTTTTGCCAGCCGTGAGGTTACTTCTACCCAGTGGAGTTGTTCGCCTGTATAGAGATGAAACTTTCCTCGAAAAGATGTCAAGTTATCATGCTTCTTGTTTGGAGATATTTTTTGAAAATGAGGCAACCAAGAGATGTTGCTAAAGACACCGGAAAAAACATTACTCTTGTTCCGCTTTTGTTTTCGAGCGTGAGTCTTTCTATTAAATAGTGTCGTCATCTCTAAACTCCAATAAATGCTAATAATTTTTCTCTACATTTCTGTAACCTGGGTAACAAATAGAAGCCTTTGGCTTGTAAATTGTCAGATTTATCGGTGCTTTGTAGCTAAATATGCTTGATTGTTTGGTAAAGTAGAAGTCATGTACAATTCCAGTAAATAAAGCTATTTCAGCTCAGCGATTGAGCCTAATAAGGCAGTAAACTTCGATGGCAAAGCTGGGTTAGGTGTAGGGTTAGAAGTATGGCACTGGTTTCTAATAGTGTTGTGACTCTTTTTCTCAACCAGTGAATGACTTTAGTCTTTGATCTCTAAGTAAAACTGTCATAGTTTCTTATAGTCAACAAGCTATCGCTAAGTAAGAAACTGGCTTGTACTGCTGCTGTATTTCTGGAGCTTTTGAGTGAACTTTTATGCTGGTGAAGGGTAAGCGATTAGCAATTATCTAGCAAATGACTATCAATCCTGTCTGAACGTAGCCAATGTTGGCAATATGCACTCCTGTTGCCAGAACTTGATACTTAGGTGCATAATCTTTGCCGTCTTGAATTACTTTAAACTTAGGCTCAGTCATGAGTTGTCCCTTTGAGTGAAAGAAGTAGCAATGCAAGTTGACAAAAAGCAGCCAGCACAGTTTCAAGGTTCAGAATTCTCAAAGAAGCAATGCCTTGGAGGAGGTGACAAGCCAGGGGTTAAGCGCTACGTGAGGTGTATTAACTGTTCTTACTCTTACTGCTGGAAGCCGCTAGAACGCTGAGGGTTAAGGTGTATTTCAGCTTTGTTCAAGCCGCGCCAGAGATAATCATTGGTAATAGTCGGCGGGCTACCAGCCGCTTGTTGAGTAGTAATCAGCATTAAAATCGGCGCGGACATTAGGGTGGATGTTGTGCAGTGTAATGAATTTATTCATCAATCTACCTTTTTGTTTTGAGTACTTTGAATCGTTGAATTTGGCGAGTTACTTTTGCTTGAAGTTATTTCCGGCTTTCCTTGAATAGCTTCCCACTTGATTGAGTTAGCGCCTTTGCTTTCTTTAAAAGCGCTTGAATGAGAATTAGATTACACAACAAAGGTGACAAAGCTGTGACAGTCTATAAAGTTTTTGGTATTTTATTCCCGATTTACACAATCTTAGTTATAAAAATTGAGTATAAAATTGCTAAAAAGCCTATTCTACTTTAGCAATCAGTACCGTAACTCCAACGATGGGTGGGTTCAGCTTTTTCATCCAAATTTGTCACTTTCCCAAACTTAATCTCGATCTCCATCAAAAGTAATAGCCAGCTAACCAAATTAACGATAGTAATTCGGCTATCTTCCCAAGCAGCATTTTTAGCGGTTACTGAGTAGTCAGGCGGAATTAAACTTAAAACGCTCCAGTGTATGACAACCACCTTTGACACTACGAGCTTCCATTCCATCCATAATTGCAAGAGCTAAATCATATTCACCCTTGAACATACGCCCAGCGCTGTTTCTTGAGTTTTGAGTTGATGCCATTTATCCTCAATCCGGTTCATTAAGAGACCAATATTGAGGTAAGAACAACAGGAATAACCCAAGAGAATGCCAGCGCTGCCATTGTTGGCGAACCAAGTGGCTCGTACAACGAGAACCATTGTCTTGCACCACCACTGTCAGGAGTCCAGTTGTCCTTAAAGTCTCAGAAGCAAGCTCTGCAATCTAATCAATGGCTTTAATATAACCTCGCCCTTGAAAATACCGCAAGAAGGCTGCATACTTGAAGCGAATGGCCGGCTACCATACGCCTAAAATGCTGATAGATCCTTTACGTCAGTCGGTTTGTTCGATTCGATGAATGCTTCCCCACGCGACTATAACTCTTCTTTGTGGCGCTTATTACCCACAAATGTTTGTAGTTTGTCTAAAACTGTGATTTCTGGCTCCTCATCAACTTCTGGAACCAGATGGCAGATTTGATATTTGCTTCTTTTACCCAACCTATTACCGTAGTATGGTGATGTCCGTTACCCGTTCAATACCTCGCAGTCCCATGCCATTCAAGTACATTTTGATGCACAGTTGCTTGACATCATCCGAGTATTGCCAGGGGTAATAAAACTCAAGAAACTGGCGACCATATGCTTGTACTTATAGCACTGTCTGCCTTTACGCTGCCCGTTCTTAACTGTTTAATTGGAGTTGCAATTGGGACATTTCATTTATCCATTCTAGCAAAATTATCATTACCCTTTCCGCAACACCCATCTTTGTACATCAGTTCAATGTATTCTAATTGCGCTACGTGTTTGAGTGCATCTAACTCGACTTATTTGAGTTGCTTGTACTGAAGGTCTTGTTTGGCTTGATAGCTGTGCCGCGTGCGTTTCCACTTAAAGCCGAATAGCACGCGCGTTAAGGTGAAATCGTTGACTGATAAGGGCCTCTTGAAAATGAATAGCTTTGAGGTCGCAAGAGGTCGGGAATCAGGAAAATCTAAAATTCCCAGAAGGCGATCACTAATTCATGACTCTCCATTTTTTCAAAGTGTTGAAACACCTGCAAATAAATCATTTGTGCGAAATTGCTCATGCCATTCCATTTAAAGCCCGTTTGCCACAAATGTCGCAAACGGTCAGGGCTTAATTTTACCTAACTGGATAGCTATAAGTAGCGATTGCAACTGGGAATTACAGATTTTCATGTTATCCGATTTCAAAACTGTTCGTTTAGCCCAGCTCTTACCTGTCAAGGATTTCACTTTAACTCAGTGCCATTTGCTTATAGCCTAAGAGTTAAATGTTTAACTCTTACAAGTTGACATACTCCCAATTATCTAGGTATTGTCTTGGGTATAGAGAAAACCTTTATTCTGAGTAATTGTACTAAATGCACAACTATTGACGAGAAAGATGAGTGAAAAAGTTACGCATACATCCCCCCTATCATTGCCAAATACTTTTGTAGATAACAAGTGTAACTATTTGCTTATATTTTCAGCTTTCCAGAAGTTTTAGGTAATTAGAACCACAACAGCAAATATACAAAAATTTGAACTTAAAAAAAGCTCATCTGTTATGTAGTTTACCTATTGAAGCGGTAAATAAGTTTAAGTTAACCAATTCAACTGTCAATACTCAAAGTAACTGCCACTATGAGGATTTTAATTGTTGAGGATGACGAACGAATAGCAGAACTGCTAGTAGAAGCTCTTAGCGATCAGCATTATGTTGTCGATCATGCCACTGATGGTCAAGAAGGTTGGGAATTTGTAGAAACTTTTACTTATGACTTGATTTTGTTGGATGTGATGCTACCGAAGATGGACGGTATTAGCCTCTGCCAGCAGATCCGCTATGGAGGCTATTATATGCCAATTCTCCTGTTGACTGCTCGTGATACTACGAGCGATCGAGTTGCAGGTTTAGATGCAGGTGCAGACGATTATGTTGTCAAGCCTTATAAGTTAGAAGAATTAATGGCTCGCATTCGAGCTTTGCTGCGTCGAGGTGACTTGAATACGCCCCCTGTGATGCAATGGGGAAGCTTGCGCCTTGATCCTAGTACCTGTGGTGTAACATATAACGGGCGCTTGTTGCAGATTACCCCGAAGGAGTATTGTCTCTTGGAACTTTTCTTGCGCCGGGGCTGCCGTGTATTTAGCCGCAGTGAAATTTTAGAAAATCTTTGGTCTTTTGAAGAACCTCCAGGAGAAGATACTGTAAAAACTCATATTAGACGTTTGCGGCAGAAACTAAAAGTAGTAGGGGCCCCCAATGACTTTATTGAAACGGTTTATGGATTCGGTTATCGCCTCAAACCGAACCCTTAAGCAGCAGATGTTTAAATTCCTGCGCTTATACCTCTTCCTGTCTTACTTAATAGTAATGGCAATAATTTTGGGGACATTTAGTATAGCACTTTACATTTTTTTCTCTCATAATGTCAATGAGCAATTGAACCAGCAGCTACTAACTTTAGCCCAAGCTGCTGTCCCTAGTTTAGAAGCTGTTGAAAACAGAGGAGTCACTCAACTTAGAAAAGACTTCCCGTGGCGCGATCTTTTCAATCGCGATCAAAGCTTAGAATGGTTCGATGCTGAGGGTACACTTGTAGCTAAAGAAGGAAGTATCTTTTCTAATCTACCTTTAAAGAAAGGCTCTCAGGTAATACAACAGGTGGGTCAGGTTCGTACCCTAACGATTTCGGTATACTCTAGTAAAAACGAAAAAACGTTGCAGCTAGAAGGCTACATTCGCGCCACTGAATCAACCAAGCCAGTAGAAGCATTGTTAAAAAAACTCGCTTGGGGGTTAGGTTTAGGCGGAACAGTAGCTTTAGTTTTCAGCGGAATTGGTGGTTTGTGGCTCAGCCAGCAAGCTCTTGAACCAATAAAGCAAAGTTTTGAGCGACTCAAACAATTTACTGCTGATGCTTCCCACGAGTTCCGTAATCCCTTAACTGTGATTAACACTGCGGTTGAAGTGATGCAAAGTCATCCGGAGCGGATTCATCCTACTGATGCCAAAAAGTTGGTAGCTATTGCAAGCGCTTCCAATCAGCTCACTCGTTTAGCTGAGGATTTGCTCTTCTTAGCTCGGACAGATGCAACAGCAACACCTTCTAGTAGCTACAGAACGGCTATTGCTTTAAACAAAGTTTTGCAAGATGTAGTAACATTCTTGCAGCCTCAAGCTCAAGCAAAAAGAATTACTTTCACATTAAATTTGATAGATGATAGTTTGATTCAGGGTGATGCGGCAGAAATACATCGCTTGTTTTTCAACTTACTAGAGAATGCGCTCAAATACACACAGGTGGAGGGTAGGGTATTTCTTTCCATGACTAAAAGCCACCATTTCGTGGTTGTTAATATAGAAGATACTGGGATAGGAATTACCCAAGAAAATTTGCCGTTGATTTTCCAGCGATTTTGGCGCTCTGACGGAGCTAGGTCTAGACAAATACACGGGTCGGGGCTTGGGCTTGCCATTGCTTGGGCGATCGTTAAACAACATGGAGGGAAAATCTTAGTCAGAAGCCAAGTGGGTGTTGGTAGTTGTTTTCAGGTCTATCTGCCACAGGCTTAGTTTGAAGTTGCAGTTTTCGAGAAGCCCCAGGTTTTGTTCCTAATTTGTCACTTTTTATATTTAATTTATAAAACTAATGCCGATCGTAATTAGATTTGAGTAGACTATTATGCATTTTCTTGAGCTAAGTTTAGTAATTGGCACGGCTGGAACAGTCAGCGTGTGGAGGGCTAGCACTTATCTTGCTCACTTGGCGTAGCTGATAACGATAAAAGTTTTTTATTTATAAAGTATTACAATTTAACCAAGAGCAAAAAATGTATTTATATACATCTGTTTAATCTGCAAGATAGGCTAATAAATATATCAAAGCTCTTGATAGGTTCATTCATAGTTATATTTGTAATATCTGAATTTATAAAACTTGAAAAAATATTATTAAGCAGCGATAAAAAAAACTTTGCCTGGTTGCTTACTGCTATTTTTTAATCAAAGAATCCGATGTTAAACTTAACAATAATAGTTGGTAGTATAAAATATTAGTTTGATGCCAAAATTTTGTTCTAAAAAATGTTAGATTAAAAGGTACTACGAGCAAAATAATGTGTTTTCAAGATTTTATTATTTGTAAATTGTTTATTTTAACTTAGAAAAAGTTGGCTGCTTTAACAAAAAATTCTCATAATTTGCTTAATTATGGATGCGGCCATCAGGCATGATTGCTCCACTTAGATTAGCTCCCATTAGGTCGGTTCCGTTCAGGTTTGCTAAACTGAGATCGGCTTCACTCAAATTAGCTCCACTCAAATTGGCGTAGCTCAAATTGGCTCCACTCAGCTCTGCCTGACTTAAGTCAGATCTATTAAGGTCTGCTTGACTCAAATCTGCCCCCGCTAGGTTTGCTCCTTTTAAATCTGCATTTCTCAGTTTTACTCGAACCAATTTTGTTCCTATTAACTTAGTCCCAACCAGGCTAGTCTCACTTAAATCTATCTCAGTTAAATCTATCCAGCTGAGATCAGCTCCATTCAGGTTTATTTTAGTCAATGTTTGATTCATAAAATGTATTTTTATCGTGTATTTAGCGTTGGCAGCTTGTTAGTATCCATGCTTTTTTCTCATTACACGAGTAAGGCTCGTGTAACTATGTAAGCAAGTATAGTTATAATCTGAGCTATCTTAAGATGAAATACGAGCTATAGGGCTTACAAAGCTGTTACTTTCAAGTCAATGCTTTATATAATTCCCAAATAAACTTTCAATTTTACATATTCTGTATCAGTAGTTTTACTGAACGTCTGAACTATACTGTTCTATTAACAACTGCTGACTGCTTAAGTACCAGGGTAAAAAAAATTGGCGTTCTCTTCATGGATAATACGTGGGATGGAAAGCCTTTCTGTGTGGGGGCGCTGCGCCTTAAAGCGCTGCCGCCTTGCGTTTGCCAATTTTTTATGCCTTCCCACTTAACATATAGGGAGTTTCACGCAGATAAAATTTCCCTTAGATTTAAATTAAGCACAGAAAATTTTTAAGAAAAAGCTTTAAAACCTTTTCACTAAATACTTCCCATTTTTTCCGCCTTATTACGATGAAGGTTAGATGCTCTATTTATAAGATCGCATACCTTCTTAAAAGGCTAATAAAGCTTTTATGAGGATGAATAACACTTTCATGAGAATTTTCTTATATTCGCAATCGATAACCCATGCCTCTAACGGTTTCGATTGGGTCGCAGCTTAGCTTCTTACGTAGATAGCCTACATACACATCTACAATATTAGAGCCGGGATCGTAGTCGTATCCCCAAACTTGGCTGAGAAGTTGTTCTCGGCTCAAAATTTTCCCCGCATGACGGACAAATGTCTCTAAAAGAATAAATTCTCGGACTGATAACTCTACTACGCGATTATCAACCCAAACTTGATGCGCATTCAAATTAAGAGTCAAGTTGCCTGCTTTATAAACCGTTTCTTCTTTACCTTTAGGCGAGTTTTGGTCGCGTAGCTGTACGCGCACCCTAGCAACCAGTTCTTCAAACCGAAAAGGCTTTGTCAGGTAATCGTTTGCTCCTCCTTCCAATCCAGCAACTTTATCGCGCACATTGTCAGTGGCAGTAAGAATAATAATCGGCAGCCATTCACCCCGACCCCGTAATTCTTCCAATACCATCCAACCATCTTTACCAGGAAGACCCAAGTCTAGGATCAGCAGGTCAAACTTACTACTATCAGCCATCATTGCAGTCTCATCCCCATCCCTAGCAAGTGTAGTAATGAACCCCTTAGCTTTCAGTCCTTTTTCCAAGAAGGCAGCAATGCGGGGTTCGTCTTCTGCAATCAGAATATGGCTCATGAGACCATGCCCTGAAAAGGATTTTTGAAGGGGATGACAACTGTAAAAGTAGAACCACAACCTGGTTGGCTGATTAATTCCACCGTACCACTGTGAGCTTCAGCAATGGCTCGCACAATCGCCAATCCTAAACCAGCTCCTTCAGAACGCCGCCGACCATCGCAGCCGCGAGCGAAGCGCTGAAATATCCTTTCCTGGTCAGCGAGGGCAATGCCTTCTCCCGTGTCTCGCACCCAGAAACGAATGCTATCATCAGTTAGCTCTGAACCCAGAGCAATAACGCCGCCTTCTTTGGTGTGCTGTGTAGCATTTTGCGCTAGGTTGAATATAGCCTGAGCGAACCGCTGGCGATCGACCACAATTTTACCTTCGGCTTTGGCATCTAAGTGCCAGTCTCGCAAAGCTAGGGCTGTAGCTTTAACGTATAGTTCCTCAGTCAACAAGCTAAGTTCTACAGTTTCTAGGTATAAAAAATCGGGCTGCTCTGCCTTAGCTAGCAGCAGTAGTTCACTGACAAAACGGCTCATGCGGTCTAGCTCGTCAATTACTAACTCCACTACCTCATATTGCTCTGGCGGAATCTCCTCATTTAGCAATTCTAGATGGCCGCGCACGATCGTAATCGGTGTTTGCAGCTCGTGACCCGCATCGTTGATGAAATTGCGCTGACTCGTAAAAGCTGCCTGAAGGCGCTCCAACATTTCATTAAAAGTGACTGTAAGTTCGGTAATTTCGTCTTTCCCTTGCACTGAAATGCGTTGCGTCAAGTCAGAATCACTAATTAAGCGAGCTGTTTCGGTAAGTAAGCGCAGGCGGGCCAGCGTCCTGCCTGCTGCTAACCAAGCAAATGAAGAGGTTAAGGCAATAACAGCCATGATCCCCTCGACAACTCCTACAACTCCAATAGTATGAGCTACTTCCCTATGCTCGTGAACATCGGTGTTAAGAACCACAAACACTCCTATATTTCTCCCTCCGGTTCTAATTGGCTCTGCTAAGTAGAAAATAGGATTACCGTCTAGAGTTAGCTTCCGGCTCCATTCAGGCTGATTTAATTTTGCCCAGTGGTCTATTAAAGCTGCGTCTGGTTTTAGGTGTGCTGGTAGAAGTGCAGGGCTAGACTTGTAAAATTTGCCGTTTAAGAAAGTCAGCAAAAACTCATCTTCATTAGGAACGTTGCGGCTGAGAAATACATCAAAGATAGCGGCTACATTATTGCCGAACGGTTTACCAGTTTTTGGATCTCTTCCTTTAACTAAGCGCCGAAACTCTTCTACTTCCTGAATTAAAGACTTTTGAGTTTCATTTTCGTTGTAAACAAGTAGAAGCTGGCGGATTACCACTAGGGATATGACTGTAGAAAAGATTACCAAAACAATATGTGAGATTAGTACCCTTGTGCCTGCACCAAAAAAAAATTTTCCCCATCGACGAAAGTGTTTAGCATTCGTTACCTGATTAGGTTCGCCTTCTTTAGTCCCACTGGCGTTAGCTGTTTGGTTTAACTTTGCTCTACCCACTTCTATATTCTGACTCGAATCTATCTTTTGTTCTTCCAACATTTGGAACCAACTTAGCAATTTCCCTTGCTTTAAAGCAAAGTGAATGCGTTGGCGGACATTAAAGGAAATTGACGCTCCAAGACGAGCGGGTTGATAACTCCATAAATTGATCCTGAAAAATTTTTTCCAACAAAGTTGGCAGATTGTACCGAGCGATCGCTACGACCAGACCCTTATGCAAGCAGGTAAAAATATCTTCCAGGTGAACAACGTCCAGTGGTTGGGCTAGGTAGTAGCAGACAAAATACGGTACTTTGGTACTACTTGGATTGCCTACCGCTTTATTAATACAACCAGCCAAACAAGGGGTTATGAATCAAAGAAGTGCGGGAAAGGTAGCAAAGTCATGCCAACACCAGGATTATAAAGCTAAACCTGCTCTTTGTGTAGCAGTACTAATTCTTTTGTGTCACCCAAGACAGAGGAAAAATAGAAATCACTTGATAATTAAGACAATCGAACTGATTTACTACATCAATTTCAGCCCTAACACTACCCACTTTCGTCAACACACCGCCACCAGTGTTGACAGCTACGACAGAGGGATATCCTGGCTCACCCTTATTTTGTGTAAACTCCTGACCCCATTTCCCCAGCGCTGGCTCAACTGCAAGAGCGCGTTGGCCGTGGGTATTCGGGAGCAACCGCCGCTGCCTCACCGTTCCCACACACGCCGACTTTAAGCGCTTGGACGAATACGGCCAAAGGTTGTTTGCACCACCCCAACGGCGATGCCTATGGCGGTTCTGGGTGCGACCCGGAGCATTTTTGACTTCTAGCCAGCCCCGCCGGAACATTATGTCAGAAAGAGCAAATAGCACTTCTTTGGATCGTGGATTAATGCTGATGCCAGGGGACAGGCAGCGTAGTTGTATGCAAACCAGGTATTTGGCGATTGACAACTTAACTCTGAAGTGGACAAAAGCACTATACGACCAGGAAGCTGCCTTAAATCGATTTAAAGCGCGAAATTCGTCGTCCGGCTTTGGCTCTTACTTTCTAGCTTTGACACAAACTGATTGGCAGATCCTTTGGCTAGGCAGTTTAGCTTTCCAACTAATAAATTTAGAGCATTTTTATCACATTACCTTTTTATTCATTACTGGGAAGGCGTAGAACACAAGCCCTTGATTGTTGAGCCTCCATCTCTTTAAGAAAGACTGCTCCTTCTATTGGTTTATAGCGACCATCGAATTTAATATCGGGACGATCAAACCAAGCAATCTCAAACCCGTTTTGAGCAGGCATTAACCGTACTAAACCCCATTTGAGCGTATTAACAGCTATCCAATCTTTGCTACTTTTCTCTGGAATTATTTCGGTAATATACACAGTGGATTTCATGATGTTCCTGAAAACTGACAAGATTTTTAGAAACAATTCTCAAAAACTCTAGACTTATTGAAACGATTAACTTTTTCAGCAAGGGGAAGAAAATATAATCTTTCAAGCTCAAACATTGAAGTTAATTTTTGTTCATTTAACTGTCTGAAAATCAGTAATATTAAGAATTGTATCAAACGCACAAGTCTAATATTAAGTGACCTATTTTCTTTTGAGATTAGGGAAAGTACTGAAGTTAATGTAAAGATTTGAATAAGTGACAAATACATCTTATTATTTGATATATAGCGGTTCTTAAATAGATGAGGTACAGTAGCAGCAATGAGTAAACCAACTGCGAATATCTTTTAAAGAGACGTTACTAAACGCAGATGCGATTGCTTCGTCTAAAGCTAAATAGGTTCTTGCACCGATAGAACGAAGAGTGTTCTTGACTTTCGACCAAAAGCTTTCAATTGGATTAAAATCAGGAGAATAAGGAGGCAGATTGAGCAATGTTGCTCCAGATTTTCTAATAGCGAGTTCAATTTCTTCTCCTTTATGAATAGTGCTGTTAGCACAAGTTTTTGAATGACA
>Ga0181465_100041_pt1 | contig 29165 bp, 14 predicted proteins | sample InSIn3gowninarea_FD_119076 | JGI IMG/M metagenome (GOLD analysis project Ga0181465, IMG submission 119076) | Clean room microbial communities from NASA Spacecraft Assembly Facility at Jet Propulsion Laboratory, Pasadena, California, USA -... ... | reverse complement strand
GATGATGGAACAAAGGACTATAGATCAGAATCAAGAAATTGAGGAAAAATAATGTTTTAAGGAATGTTAAGTTGTATACATGGGTTCACTGTACAAAAAGAGTGTGTACACATGGGTTCACTGTACAAAAAGTGTGTATATGTATGCAAACACTTTCATAGAATAAAATGTGTGTGTGGGATGAAAAATTAAGGAAATTAAGGCGAAAGAATACCAAGGGTCAATACCATGGTATTAGCCCACAATATTGAGTGGAGTAACGATTATTCAATTCCATCTAAGAATACCAAGGTTTCTAAATGTTGTTTTGGTCCAAGGTATTGAGAAAGGCTAAAACTATATAAGGAGGAGAAGATCAAAGGGCTAAGTGCACAAGTAATGAATATCTTATGAAAAGTAAGTATGAATTTTATGAGTTTCTGATGATTTGCTTGATCTGAACTAAGTATGCACCTAAGTATTTGATGATGGATGAGATCTAATGATGGACCATGATCATAATGACTTATCATTATGTGATCTGATAACGGATAAGCTAAATCTGATTGCTAACACATGTTTTATCCTTTATATGCGATGATGTGGGTATGTTTGAAGTCTGGAATTGCGGTGAATTTATAAGTAAGTATTTACAGATCTATATGTTGGTTCACTTTGGTGAAGGTGCATATACACGCTGGTTTGGCTCTTCCAAGTAGCATATGAAAAAGAAAAAATTGATGTCCAGGGATGACCGATTTATCATATCAGTGTTGTTGTTGTCTGTCAATGAAGTCTTCTTAGATCTGAAAGTAAAATTGAATGCATAAAGAGTTTGTGTCTAATTAATTGATTGATTGAGTACGAAGGGTTATCCTTGCTGCTATCTGTTTAGAATGCTGTAAATTGATAGTAGATCTTTAGAATGTCACTAATTGGTACAATTTGTGGTTTAGAGGTTTTATGATTCAGTATCTTTAGAGGTATACATAGGTTGGGCTAAATGAAGTTGCATATACACTTAGGCTGATTTCATTGAACAGGCGTATATAGTTTGACACATGATTTTTGAGGTTACAATTGGTTATGGCTGTTGATGGAATGTTTTGGGTTCAAATATGTGTACTGGTTACAGTGATCTATCTGTTCCATTTGATTGGTTGAATTTGATTAAGTTTGAATGAATGGTTGATTCAGTTGTGTTAAAGGTTTAGTTATTGTTTGATTCAGTATGTTAGAGGTTCAATGATTGCTTGATTCAATATGTCAGAGGGTTCAGTGATTGATTGATTCAGAGATTGATGATTGGGTTTCAGTTATGTCAAAGGTTGATGATTGAGTTTTAGTGATTGGTTGATGAAAATGTATTTGATGGTTGTATTGCAATGGTGATTGATTTTGATATTCAATGTTACTAATGGGTTTGATGTGAAAATTTGATGAAACATGGTTTTCATATTGTAGTGTTGCGTACCAGGAGCATCCAGTCTAAAAATTAATGAAACGTGGTCCCTAGAGGATATTGAGGGTTGGAGCCTTCTGTGAGGAAGTTGAAGCTTCCTGCTAGTAGTGGGTGGTGATTTGATCATGGGGTTGGAGCTCCCTACCAGTAGTAGTTGGAGAACGAGTGAAGTTTGTAGCCTTTTGTAGGCCGATGCCTATGTATTAGTAAACATATTGGCTAGTACAAGAGCTAGGGGTTTGTATCTCCCTTCCAGTAGAAGTTGGAGAACGAGAAGAAGGTCATAGCCTTCTGCAAGTGGCTACCTACGTATTGGTATGAGTCTGCACCAGTACAATATTGTAAATAGATTATTCTTTATATTAAAAGAAGACAACGACAACAACAACAGGTGGTTTTTCTCTTGCATTGGGTTTCCACCTTAAATCTTGGTGTTCATGTGTGTTTCTTATGTGTGATAGTTTACTATGTTATTACTGCACATGGTTACTGTTTAATTTTTAATAAAGTATTGATACACTGATCAAAGATCAACATATAATGAATTAACTGAATCATATGTTCACTGGATATATGCTGGTTTCCTTAATAGCAGTTGCATGCACACACAAGTTCCCTTCACTGAAGTAGCGTATATAAATCTGATTAGAGAAATCAAAAAGTTATTGATTTGTAAATACAGATTCAGCCCCCCTCTCATTATTATTCCCAAAAATTAGTATCAGAGCAGGTCCATTGGTAGAAGCTTGATCACTTGAAGGAGATCCATAGTAACAATTGGAAAGAAGCAGAAAAAGAAAGCACCTCAAAATAAGAAGACATCTCAAAATAACTGTGATAGTGGGAGAGATGATTGGCCATTGTCTGGAAGCAACTCTCCAGATTCAGAATCACCTAAGAATGAAGATGAACAAGAAAAAGAATTATCAGGTATGAATTTATTATCCTCTCGTGATACATTTCTTTGTTCATTTGAAGATAATGAATGTGACAGCGAAATAACTGAATTTTCTATTATGGGTGAAAGAGAAAGAAATCAAATAGAGGCAGAATTTAAAAATTTCACAGACACAATTAGAGATAAAAGAATCTAATTAATAAAAGGGAATGTGCCTACAAAGAAGAAGTTATCAGGTTAAAAGCCCAGTTGGAGGAAGGAAACAAAATAAAGAAGCAGTACACAGAAAATGAAGATCAAAGTCAAATGTTGCAAGATGAAGTGACATCATTGAGAAATGAAGTGAATGAAAATGACACAAAAACCAAGGAACTTATAGAAAGAACTAGCTACTATGAAGGTCTTGAAGCTATGGTCATTTCTCTAAAAGAAAATCTCAAAAATTCAAATAAGAAGAATGAAGAACTACTCCAAGCATTTGAAGAACAAGAAAATGAAGTCCTCAAATTAAGGCAACAAGTGCAAGAAGGAGGAAAATATGAAGAAATCATGAAGAAGTAGTATATTGAAAATGAAGAACAATATCAGATTGAGGAAAATATCCTAAAAGGTAAATTAGAAGGAAATGATAGAATTTTATGATTTCAAGATATTACTATGATTTTGGATGATATTCTTAGTAGTCAAAGGTCTTATTCCATCAAATCTGGTCTTGGTTTTCATGAAATTGTTAATGGTAAATATAGCTCACAAACTGAAGCAAGGAACTCTAATACAAAATCTAAAATGCTCAATAAGGAGATAAGAGGTCAACCCAATCAACAACCAAGGAAAGAAAGTTTTCAAACAAAATCATTTACTCCCAACTATGGAAGTGTTAATCGATTCTTTCTTCTGATGAATAATGTTGAATGTTTTATATGTCATTTTTTGGACATGTTGCAGCTAGATGCAGAAGCGGAATGGCTCAAGCTAATAACAGTCACACAGAAATCTCATCAGCTTCTAGGTACTTTAAGGGATATTGTTTTTCTTGCAATATGTTTGGTCACAAAGCAATTAACTATTATAGAGGGAATATGAAACATATAAGATGTTGAGCTTTTAACAAGTTTTGGCATATAGGAAAATAATGCAGGGGAAAATCTCGGCCAACATACCAAAAGGAGCAATCATCATAGTCCAAGGTATGGAAGAAGAAGGAAGTATAACCAGAAATATATGGCATAGCTCAGTATACAAGAAGAACATGGTCAGGAGGAATTGAAAGTATGAAATTTTAGTGTTCTAATTATCATACGCAGTTATCATGAAGAAAAATCACATATATACGCATGTTCGAAGCTTCACAGTCGCGTATTTGTTGGTTTGATGAAGAAGCAATGGGAGAGACTCAGAAAAATGATATGATATGGTTTACAAAATTATCAATTATCTCTTCTACCTTGATGATTGATGACCACAATCTGTGGATGTTATTTAGAAGTGCTTTTGATCCTCATAAGTTGTTGATGACTTGATGTATATTTGATTGATGATGATACCTTGATAATTATTACTGATATATGCAATGACTAGATCTAAGAGTGTACAAGTGGCACAAGTTCAGGGGGAGAATATGCTATGCTTCTAATAATTCATTGTTGGCATTATCTTCAGAAGTCTTTGGTACCTAATGATTCTTATCAATGGTGATGGTACTTATGTTGTTGAAGTGTTTAAATGATACATCATGTTATGATGTAGTCATGAGTTTCCTATGATGAAATCTCAAATGATACTTATATTGGTTAAGCCACATAGTTGTTACTTAGATAAGACTTATGGATGATTGTGGATAACCTTTTTGATGATGCATACAATACATATGATATGTTACTTACATGGTGATTTTCATAAGAACAAGGAGAAGTACAAAGCTTGAGTACACAACTTCATTATTTGATGATGAGTCACTCATTTCTTTTATGCTACAGTTATCATTGCTTCAAAGATACATAAAGTTCATATGGTGTGGTTATGATGCAGGAATCCTATAGTTCTTGGCTCTCACATGGTTGAGAGTTGTTGATGTTGATGATATCAAGAAAGCTTGACAAATGACTATGAGATCATGGTTTTCTAGATACATATTGCTATCTCATGATGGATATACATTATTCTAGATACATGGATGATTACTTAAGTTTCATATTGATAAATATTGTTAGTTGGCCAAGAGAGTGGTGTTATTGTAGGTCTCATGAAGACATAGCTATTTGAAGAGATGGATATTTGGAGACATGGCTTACTTAGTCACATAATGATGATGACTTCTTACTTTATGACGATAGGTTATGATAAGGCTCTTTTTACTAAGGAAATAGAGCAAGTTGATCTTGATGAGATCAAGAGGATGAGTTGATATCTATATGCAACATACCTGGTCACAGATTGATGATATTTACATTGTCATATCTTGGGAACTAATGATGGACATATACAGGTTGTTGGTCTGGATGCTTCTCACATATGCTTATGGTGAAAATCATATATGGTATATGATAATTGTTGATGACTATCATGGTCTTGTTTAGATCTTTAGTCTTTGTTAGAAATGTCATGTATATCATTTGCTGTAAAGGTCATGTAAAGACCCATGATGTATCCATCTATCATAGTCTCTTAATGAGTCCTTTTTGGTTATATGATGTAATTTATACCCCCACTATACATGGGAAGGATATTCCCACTTGGTTGGGTATATGAGTGAAATTTGGTATATCCCCACTTGGTTGGGTGATTGATGTATGTATGAGTCATTGGTGATAGGAAGCTCATACTCACATAGTTGAGTTATAGAGTCATGTTATTCTTTTGGAAAATATTTTTGCAGACTCTGCATGTGCTCAAGGGGAGCATGAACAGTTTACTACATCTCACCATGTATAAAGGGGAAGCTTAAATCAAAGAATTCGGGATGTGCATGGGGGAGCATGATCAATGCTCATATTCAGCTGTTCAAATATGAAAGTCTTCACTTTAGTTATCCCTTTTCCCTTGTTTTCAAAGGGGGAGAATATCTTGGTCCACCCTTTGTCCTTGATGTCAAAGGGGGAGAGTATTTGGGTGTTGCTAGTTATCTCTAATAGTTTCTACAACTTGTAGTAATCAACACCAACATGGTTTAGATCAAGTCTGGGGGGGGAGGGGAGTTTTGTTGGAATTATGATGCATGTGTTGTACTTGATGGCAACCCACTTGTAGCAGAACAAGTATATGACAACTAGATGAATCTAGGAAATATTGGAGGTGACAGAATGATGGAACAGAGATGAATCTACAATACATATTAGAGGTGACAGAATGATAGAATAGAGATGGATATACAGGCCAAATATAATAGAATGATGGAAGAGAATAATGGTCCAAGGTTTGATACATGGAGATTGTTAGTGTGTGTTTTCCTTAATATTTGATTAATGAAATAATTGATAAAAGTATAAACAAGATGTGACAAGATGCAGGGCAATTCATAGAAATCAGTTCAAAAGTGATATACAATTGCAAATCAGTTCAGTTTTACTATTGTCTATCAATGAAGTCTTCTTTGATCTGAAAGTAAAACTGAATCCATAAAGAGTTTGTGTCTGATTGATTGATTGAGTAAGAAGGGTGATCCTTGTTGCTATCTATTTAGAACTCTGTAAATTGGCAGGAGATCTTCAGAATGTCACTAATTAGTATACTTTGTGGTTCAAAGGTTTTATGATTCAGTATTTTTAGAGGTATATGCAGGTTGGACTAAAGGAAGTTGCATATACACGTAGGTTTACTTCATTGAAGAAGCATATACAGTCTCAAATGTGATTTTTGAGGTTACAGTTGGTTTTGGCTATTGATGCAGTGTTTTGGATTCAAGTATGTGTACTGGTTATAGTGATCTACCTTTTCTAGTTGATTGGTTGAATTTGATTAAGTTTAAATGAATGGTTGATTCAGTTGTGTCAATAATTCAGTGATTGTTTGATTCAGTATGTTAGGGGGTTTAGTGATTGATTGATTCAATTATGGTTGATTCAGAGATTGATGATTGGGTTTTAGTTATGTCAGAGATTGATGATTGAGTTTCAGTGATTGGTCGATGCAAATGTATTTGATGGTTGTATTACAGTGGTGATTGATTTTGAGCTTCAATGTTATTAATGGGTCCAGTGTGAAAATTTGATCAAACATGGCCTTCATATTGTACTGTTGTGTACCAGTAATATCCAATCTCAAAATTAATGAAACATGGTCCCTGGAGGATAATGAGGGTTGGAGCCTTCTGTGAGGAAGTCGAAGCTTCTTGCCAATAATGGCTAGTGATTTGATCAGGGGGTTTGAGCTCCCTACCAGTAGCAGCCGGAGAACGAGTAAAGGTTGTAGCCTTTTGTAGGTTGACGCCTACGTACTAGTAAACATATTGCCTAGTACAAGAGCTAAGGGGTTGTAGCTCCATTCTAATAGAAGATGGAGAACGAGAAGAAGGTTGTAGCCTTCTATAGGTGGGTGCTTGTGTACTGGTATGAGTCTACACTAGTAAAATATTGTAAACAAATTATTCTTTATATTAAAAGAAGATAAAGACAACAACAGGTGGTTTTTCTCCCACATTGCGTTTCTATCTTAAATCTTGGTGTTCATGTGTGTTGCTTATCTATGATGGTTTACTCTATTATTATTGCACATGGATAATGTTTAATGTTTAATAAAGTACTGGTGCACTGATTAAAGATCAAAATATGATGAATTAACTGAATCATAAGTTCACTTGATATATGATGGTTTCCATAAGAACAATGGTGTGCACACGCAAGTCCCCTTCACTAAAGTAGCGTACATAAATCTGATTAGAGAAATGAAAAAGTTATTGATTTGTAAATATTGATTCATCCCCCCTCCCCCCCTCTCAGTATTATTCCCAACAAAATTTTGTAGTCACATAAAGAAGAAGAAGCAAGCATTTAAGCTAAGTATTGAATTTGTTTGGTTTTTTCATAATTTTAATTAAATCTAAATAAGAACCGACATTGTAATTTTTTTATTAGTAAGCTCAATAGTTAAATTTTTACTATTTAGATTTTTTTTTTTTTTCTGCGGATTTTAATTAAATTTAAATAGGAACAAACATTGTAAAAAAAATTATTAGTAAAATCAATAGTAAAATTTTTACTATGTAGGGTTTTGAGTGAATCACCGTACCTTTCAAATTCTGATCTTTTGAATAATTATAATATTCCAAATTATTATGTTGTTGAACAATGCTCCGAGTCTGTCTCTCTTACAAATTTCTCCTTTGAAATTTTGGGACAAATAATGAAATAGTGAATAGTTCCTTACTATTTAAGAGAATTTATGAAATTAGATTTTGAAAAGTCAATTACCGCTCATTTTTTAATTTGAAAGAAACAAAGTCGCATTTTTTTTAACTTTTTTTAGAACATCAGTCTGTTTCATAGGAAAAAACATCTGTGTGCTCACTAGTAGCACACACCGATTAAGATAACTTATCTGTACATTAATTTTTTTTAATGCACTCATATTGGAGAATTCCTTTTTTATTTTTGAAATCTTGGAACCAAGTGCATTTATTATTTTAATGCATTGGTGCAATTATTATTTAAATTCATCGATGTGATTAGTTTTACAAGCATCAATATGCTTTAAAAGTTATTTGAATTTTTATTTTCACATAAAATAACATATTCATCTCAAATTATCCTTTAGGATGCATCCACAAAGTTACAATAGTTCATAGTTGATTAAAATTGGATCATTATATTGTTTTTTACCCATCTCTATGCATTTAGAGTGGAAAAAGTCCAGTAATTCATTCATGATATTGTTTTTACGGCCAAATCAAGTTTGATGAAACAGGGTCTGAAACCTTTCTCGAGCATTTTGAGGAATCAAACAACATTTTTTTAGCGGTAAAAATGTGCTACTTTAGCATTGCAACTTTTAATGTTATTATTCACACAAATATATTTCAAACAGTGTAAGAAGCATGCTAATAAGAGTCCATATTCAAAAGTTAAGCCACTCAAAGGTTGATTTTTCTATTTTCACACATATAGTTTAGGAGGATGTTTCCCTAGCCCCCATTATTCATGGAAAACGAGCTAGACAAATGTTTGTGATGTAAAAGAATCTAAAAGAGTCTATTTTGTAACTCAAGTTAAGATTTGATGTAGTAAAACTTAACCACTAGTAGGCTATTGGGCTTTGTTATAACTGAGCCACTAGCTGGAAGAATCATTTATTTATTTCAAGATAATTTTGTTACATAAATGAGCAAGGATAGGCAAGAGAGGTAGGAGGTAGAGCACATAGAGAGGATATGTGCACTGTAGTAGCTCACAGGCCACAAGTATTACCTCTTTGTAACCGCAACCTTAATTTCCAAACAAAGAATGAAAGTGAAGTGACCTCATCTTCTAGCTGAATTTTCTACTAAAAGGGTTTTCGAAAGCATATTTTATATATTATGTGACTGTGCAAGCTTATTTTTGCATTCTCTACTTTTTCATATAATTTCCATTAACATGCATGCACTAATTACTATAAAATCTACAAATCTGGAAATTAAATAAAACTGTAATAGTGTAGAATTTTATGTTTTAATATAATATTGTCAAATCTATTATGACAAAATAGATAGTAGAATATCCACGACAATTTACAGATCATTTGGTATCAGAGTAGGTTTCTTTGGGTATTTTATGGAGATTGCAGGGATCTAGAATGTTAGAGTCAAAAATCATAAAACCCTAATCATGGGCGACGAATATGTAAATGACCTTCATTATCTTGTAGAGGTGAGGTTCTCATGGTTGAAACAACAAGTCACAAACATAAATCACAATGTTAACCTCCTCATGGTGGCCCTGGGAAATAAGCTAGGGATATTTGGAGAAGATGGGGTTTAAATGAAGAGGAAAAATCATAACACGAATCAGAAGATAAAGGAGAAATGAAAAATAAATTGAGAAATAATACGAAAAAGATCAACCCGACTCGAGTGAAGGGAATGAATCCCTATTTAAAATGGAAGAAAAAGTCGACATCAAGTCATATCATGGCAATATCAACGCACTAAATCTCAACCACTGATTGTAGAAACTGGAAGTTTATTTCAATGCCATCAAATTGAGGAAGGGCAAACTATCTCATTTGCGCAACTTAAATTGGAGGACCATGCACTGAATTGGTGGGAGAACCAGACATAAAACTTGAGGTTAGAGGGAGAAACTCCAGTAACTAAATAAGAAGATTTCAAAACCCTCATTAAGTCACAGTTTTATCCCTTTGGGTACATGGACCCATGGGTCTGGTGACATTACTTCAAGGAAAATCCAGGCCAAAACTTTCAGGAGTACACCACAAAATTTAGAAAGTTGGCAATAATGTTAAGTATGTTTCCAAAGATCCCAGATGTACTCCTCAAGTATTTGGGGGGTCTGCATTGCAATCTGCGTGAGAAAGTAATGAAGTTCAATCCAAATTTTTTTGGCAACGCTTTTGTATAGGCACAATACCTACAAAACATAGACTTGAAGACAGCACAATCAAGCATACCAAAAAATAAGGAACAAAATGATGCTTCTAAGTAATGGAAGAAGAATATAAAAGGGGAAAATATAAGAGGACGACAACAATAACACACTAGTGTAAAGATCCTAGCAACCACTGAAACCACTACAACATTGATGGCCATAAAGAGCAAAAATGTTAGATGTTGTATCCAGAGCTAACCTCAAAGAAGAAGAAGAAGAAAGGTAACAGGAAGAAGAATCTCATGGCCATTAATTTGAGCAACCAACTTGAAAGAAGCTCAGATGTGGATGAGAAGTTAACATATACATTAGTACAGAAGGAGGTGAATTTGAGTAGCCTTCAGTAACAAGAAGAAAAATAAATGAGCAAACTATTCCATATAATGATATAGGTCAAGAAGACAAAGATTGATGCTCTGATTGACTCAGGATTGTAGGCGAATCTCATTGCAACGGAGCTAGTCAGGAAATTTGGGCTAGAAGTTCATGATCATCTAAACCCATATCCTTTGGGATGGGTAAATTAGGATGCAGAGATGAAGGTAACAAAACAATGCAGAATTAGATTTGCTATGAGTGCTAATTTTATTCATGAAGTAGATCTAGATGTGGTTCCCCTTGATGTCTCTAGAGTCATGGCTGGGATTCCATACATGTACATGCATGATGAAATATTCATGAGGAGAGCCAACCAATACCAACTCGTCAAGGATGGAAAATTTTTCATCATCGACGCACATAAAGGAAAGTAAAAAATTTCACTAGTAAGATTCAACCAAGCAAAGAAATTGATCAGTTCTAGCAAGTAGCATGTGTTATTTTTTTTTAAGAGAAAGTTAGTCTGAAGAGGAGTCAATAAGAGGTAATGCATTCTTGGAGGGGTGTACTAAGAAACATAAACAATAATTAGAGGAGTCATTATAGGTATGGAAGGATGTGTTATGAGATACTAAAGGGTTACCACCAAAAATATAAGTGGAGCATGAGATCCAACTATTTCTAGACTCCCCATTGTCGAATATTGGGTTGTATAAGAAGTCTATTATAGAAGCAAGTGAGGTGAAGAAATAGTTGCTACAGCTACTGAAACAAGGTGTCATTCAACTGAGTACATCACCATATGGGTCAAACATCATCAATAGGCCAAAGAAGGATGGGACTTAGCAAATGTGTATAGATTATACAACGTTAAACAAAATCATGCTTAAGAACAGATACCCTCTGACCAGGATAGATGATTTTTTGGATCAGTTGCAACAAGAAGAATACTTCACCAAGTTGGACTTGAAGTCTGGATATCACTAGGTTAGAGTCAAAGAAGAAGATACATGGAAGACCACCTTCAAAACTAGGAAAGGTTTGTATGAGTGGTTAGTTATGCCATTTGGCCTATGAAATTCGCCAGCTACGTTTATGATATTAATGAATGATGTATGACACCCTTTTATAGATTCCTTTGTTATTGTATATTTGGATGATATACTGATATATAGTGCTACCTTGGAGGAGCATATTTCACATTTGACACAGGTTCTAAAAACATTGAAGAAGCACCAACTACTAGCAAATCTCAAGAAGTGTGATATTTTGCATTAGTATTTGGTGTATCTAGGGTATGTTATTAGTGGACAAGAGCTAAATATATATCCTTCTAATATGGAGGCCATCATGAAATGACTAGTTCCTACTAATGTTTGTGAGGTGCAGAGTTCCATTGGGGCATCACAGTGCGTGAGGAAATTCATAGCCTCATTTTCAGCATTCATAGCATCATTATATTGTTTGTCATCCATATTGATGCATTCAAAGTGGAAAAAGTGGAGGAATCGACTCACAAGACTATTTTTACATGTGGTACCGAGTTTGGTGAAACAAGGATGAAACCTTTTGGGAGCATTTTGATTCATCAAACAACGATTTTTGGGGTAAGACTTTGACATGTTTTCATGCTCCTTTACATATTAATTTACACACAAGGATATTTCCAATGACGAAAGAAGCATGTCATTCGAAGTCCATGTGAAAAAGTTATGCCACTCACAAGTTGACCTTCCTGTTTTCACACCTATAGTTTGATAGGATGTTGCATCAACCCCCATTATTCATGGAAAATTGGTTACCCATGTGTTTGTGATGCAACCAAATCTAGAAGAGTCTAATTTGTAACTCTAGTTAGATTTGACATAGTCAAACTTAACCACTAGTAAGCTATCACATTGTGTTATAACTCGACCACTAGGAGGAAGAGGCATTCCATTATTTCGAGAGCATTTTGTTCTATAGATGAGCAATGAGAGTCAAGAGAGTTAGGAGTGTTTGGTCTACAAAATGTCATCCACATTTACCAACATTTCAATCATTTTACCCTTATTCTGTAACTTTATAGCTACATAACCTTACATTAAGTAACCATTTTCATCATTACATGGATTTTTCATTATTATTTTCCAAGTCATTGATTTTAAGTATTATAAGTGAACTTGTGATTAAATGTTAGTAGATTAACATATTTTCATTTATATATAAAAATGTTATGAGTTTTGTGATATTATAGGCCTACTTGGACATTCTAGAAGGGTTCTACTTAGCCATCCAACCACAAATTCGAGTTTCGAATTCCAAATCATGAGGATTTGTGGAATAATTGTAAATATGTGGATCATCAACTATGCACATCCAAAGCAGAAGAATCATGGACGAGTGGATTTCGAGAGGATTTGTGTCTTACATTTTTTATGAGATTGTTGTAACCACAAGAGATAAATGTGTATTTAGGAAGAGATCTAAGGATCTATACTTATTGTACAATTATCCTTATTTTTCGTATAAATAAGAGTGCACCCTTCATACAAAGGATTGTTAGTTGTTAGATGCAAGTTAGAGGTTGTGAGTGTTAGTGTTAGATGTTAATTGCTAGTTGGAGGTTCCAAGTTCCATCCATGTGGTTTGTAAAGTGAGGAGAGAGAATTGTTGTAATATCTTGTAACTCATTTTATGAAATACATACTGCCGCTTTGATCTGCAAGATGTGATAGTTTGTTTAGTGTGCTTGCTGAGGAATGGAGGACCCTCATCAACCAGAATTTGCAGACCTTTGTACATATTGGTAACATAATGTAGTTATTTTATTTCCTTTATTTTCATCAAGTGCGTTTTCATTTTATGCACGTGCGATTTTTATTTTAGTCAGTGTGATTTTATTTCGAGGAAGTGTGATTTCAATTATGCAAGTGTGGTTTCATTTATGCAAGTGTTATTTCAAGTTCAAGCAAGTGTGATTTCAATTTTTTTATGTTTGGTTGGGATTAGGTTTATTTAATATGTTTTATAATTAGTTTTAAATTGCATTAGATTAATATAATCTAAAAAATAAGCACCTAGTGCATATAAACAGGTATACCTCATAAGTTTATGAAACCCAGGGTTGACAAACTAAATGACAAGGTTTTAACTCACAATTAAATCACCCAACATTTTAGCACCGTTGCTGGGAGGTATACATAGGTGTTTATTTTGAAGTTTAGACAACTCATTATAGTTGCATTCATTCTTAGATACATGATAAAAATCATATTAAAATCATTTTGCATATAATATTTCAATAATTTTTCAATACTTTGTACTAATATATCTGCACAACAGTAATTATCAACTAGTTGTAATAATTCATGGACAATTAAGAGTTTGAAGAATGTTCTTCCAAGAACTTTCCTGAAAATTAGCAGCAACTGGGATATCTACCTCTCAAGATTAATATATTTTAACTGCATGTAAAAACTTTTCTATCTCTCCACCTCCACAAGAAGATCTTCAAGTTTCCTTTGATTCCTCTTGTCAATTGGTTGAAGAGACTCAGAATCATGCAATACTTTTGATGGAGAGTAATGAGTAGAATATAAGATTAAGGAATGCATAATAAAGGAGGATATTCAATTTCATATAAACCAAGAAAGGAATTGTTGACACCTAATCTTCATGATTGGGAATTTTATGTAAATAAATAAATTGGGAAGGTGAACAGTTCTCGGGAGATGAACTGAACCATCACTCCCTAATGTATATAACAATGGGTTACCTATGGAATAATACACCAATCAGTTTTTCTGCCTTTGGAGAGTTACTGCTTGGCCTGACATGGTATCAGGGCCAGCTCCATTTTTGGCATAGTCTTGTAACTCCCTTCTGCTAGTTTCATGCAGTCTGTCCACTGCTAGGCTCTCTGTCCCTCTGCTCCCTCCACAGTGACTGCCACTGTCTAAACGCTGCACATAGACCAGTCCGCCCAGTCTGCCCTCTAACAGTTCGCACGATTTTTGCATGATTGTAATGTCTCAGTCTTCCAGAATTGGAGCAGGAGTCACCGGATTCACCTCGCCTTTGTCTTACCAAAAATAAAAATAAAAAAAAATCCCTTTGCCTAGCGTTGTGATACCAAAAACATATCGGCGTCGGAAGCCATGGATCTCTGTACTCTACGAGTCTCTACCCTAGTGTTATACTTATGTATACGCCGAACTTAAAATCTACTGTCTGCGCTTCCTCACTCTCACCCAAAAACAAAGAACTCGGATGGTCTGGTATTCATATATTCACGTGGGTTGGTTGGTATAGGATTTGCTTTTCGTATTTGTTATTGATATTGATAAGAGCAGAAGTTTTGAATTTTGAAATGCGCAGAGACTTCTTTGAATGCCAAGAGACTTCTTTGAGTCTGCAGTTTGCTTTATTTGGTTGAAGACACTGCTGTAGCAGCTCGATGAATTGTAGTATGGTCTAGGAGGATAAACATGGTATCCTGTTGACTGTGTCGTATTATATGCTTGAGAGTGAACATTGCTGAGGACAGATTTAGACGAGGATTTTGAGATCTTGTACTCTTGTTGTGCCGAGGTGTTGCTTTTTGGTTTTTCTGCACGGTTCTATTTATTACACAATATATTTAGATTTGTTAATGATAATATCGGCCAAGGCAATTCTTAGTTTTTGTAACTATATTCAAGTGTTGTAATGACACGTGCATGCAAGGAAAAATGGAGAAAGCTTGTTGTTTCTTGGAAATACTTACCTGCCATTACTAAATATTCTGTCCAGAAAGAATACGAAGCAGTTATTGGTTGTTTTGTTCTTTTTATTATCCAACTCCAACTTTGTAGAGCTCGTGGTGAATGACTCATTATTTCTAAACAAACAAAATTGTTTCCCACAAAATTTTTTTGAGTACAACTTCACTGTATATCAGCAGAAAGTTTTTTTTTATCAGCAGAAGTATTTTTTTTTACAGAATGCATTCAATCATCTCTATGGTAGGAATAGTTCTCACTGGCAAGGAGAACTATCCTGAATCGTCCCGGATGATAAAACACACCCTCATCTTCAATGAGTTGTGGAAGGGAGTGTGTGTCGGAGAAGGAGACAATGACCCAGTGCAGCCTACATCAGACAAAGAGCTCGTCATTTGGGAAAACAAGAACAGCAAAGCTTATGCATTAATCGCAGCATCTGTAAATGAAGAAGTAAGTCGCCATATTTCATCATATTCAACTGCCTTTGAAGCTTTACAAAAGCTGAAAGAACTCTATGACTCACATTCTGCACTTGAAGTTGTTCAGCTCATGATTAAACTCTTCACTCTTGAACTGAAAAATAATGATCCTCTTGCTCTTGCATCTGAAGTAAAGTCTATAATGCATGATATTAAATCCACTAAGGTTGAGCTGGATATCCCTCTTATTTCTTTTCTCAAGGCACTCTATCCTACCTACTCCAATTATCTTTAATCTTTACAAGCAAATGGAAATCTTAAAGATATAACCTTTGAATCTCTTGTGAAAAAGTTTGCTGAAAGAGAGAAAGCCTTCGGAAAGAAGACAGCTCCTGAATCTTCTGAAGAGACTGTGTGCCTTGCTCATAAAGAAAAGCATCCTGCTCAAGATTCTACAAGAGGAAGAGGTGGACGAAGAGGAAGAGGAAGATACTTCAGAGGTAGGGGGGGTAGACATTCTCAAGGAGAAAAAGCAGATCTGCATTGCATTCGCTGCAAACGAAATGGATCACATGATGCTTCTACATGCAAGCTACCATGGGAAAAAATTGAGCAGAAAAGAAACCAACAGAAAGGTAAAACTGATGATACAGACAAAGGTAAAGCACCTGAATCCGCTCACTATATTGAGGCACAATGTAACATTGGAGTAAATGAAGATTTGTTTAATGCTTCACTTGCTTCTTCGAAAAATGATTGGTTGCTTGATTCAGGAGCAACCTGTCATATGACTCATAGGAAAGATTTTTTTGAAGATTTCACTGACAATGTTGATGGAGCAGTATACTTTGCAGATCAGTCAAAAATCAAGCCATCAGGGCTTGGCACAATCAGGCTTAAACTGCCTAGTCTTCCAGACTTTCTTCTGGATCATGTTCTATATCTCCCACAGCTCAAGAAAAACTTGTTGTCCTTGGTCCACATCCGCCAGCAAGGTCACTCCATTCATATGTTTGATGGCAAGCTTGAGGTAAGAAAAGCTTCTAACCACTCACTTGTCATGAGGGGAATAGAAGAAGAAAGGCTTCTCAAACTGCAAGGAACCTCTGCTCATGCACAACATTTCTCATATATTTCTCATCATGAAGAAGGTACACTTCCATCAAGTTTATTATGGCATGTTAGATTTGGACATTTAAACTATGACAGTCTCCGCTTATTGAAGAAAAATGGTGTTGCTGGTTTGCCTACAATTCCTAGGAAACATAAGCAATGTGATGCTTGCATTCTAGGAAAGCATAGCAAACAGTCTTTTCATGATTCACATTCAAGAGCACATAGGAAGCTTGAACTCATTCATTCAGATTTATGTGGTCCAATGCCTGTTCCTTCTGCAAATGGAAATAAATATATCATGACATTTATTGATGATTACACCAGAATGTGTTGGGTTTATTTATTGAAGAACAAATCTGATGCTTTTCAAACATTCAAGAATTTTCATAAATGGATTGAAAATGATGCACAATCTCATATTGGGTCTATTCGCACTGATAATGGAAAAGAATATACATCAAATGAATTTGAAAACTATCTTCGCCAACATGGGATCAAACATCAAACAACTGTACCTTATAATCCCCAACAGAATGGTGTAGCAGAAAGAATGAATAGAACAATTTTGAATATGGTATGATCCATGCTTTTCTTCAAAAATGTAAAGATAATGTTTTGGGTTGATGCTGTTCTATGTGCTGCATATATAAAGAATAGATGTCCATCTAATGCTATAAGAAACAAGACTCCTTATGAATTATGGTATGGACATGTTCCTTTGGTAAAGCATCTCAGGATCTTTGGTTCCACCTGTTATGCCTTGATACCAAAGGTACATAGAAACAAACTTGGTGCTAGAAGTCGTAAGTGTATCTTCCTGGGGTATTCAAACACCTCCAAAGCATACCGTCTCTATGATGAAGTAAATAAAAAGTTTGTTGTATCTAGAGATGTCATTTTTCTTGAATCATCCAAATCTGACAATGTTGTTGAGCGGCAACTTGATCGCTTGGATAGATTCACAAAAACGAAATCATTTCAAGAGTTTGATAATCAGATTCCACATCTTGAAGGGGGGATTCCTATACTAGATCAACATATGGAATCTTCTTCTGAAGAACAATCTCCCCTGCATGAAACTCCAACAACGGATGATCCTTTAAGTGATGTAATTGATAGAATTGGGAGACTCAATCTTGATTCAGTCCCAACTCAATCAACAGAGCAGCCTGGACCATCTCAGAAAGGTCCCCCAAAGTGGCTGACAAAGACACTTGAAAGTGTTCATCCTAATGAAATTGGAAAAACAGGAACTAGAAAATCAAACCAACAAAATGGAGGTGATGTAGATGACTCTAATTCACCTATTGATATGGATGTTACTTATGATTGTGAATTGAACTTGTCTACAGATTTTGAACCAACTTCCTTCAAAGAAGCTGCTTCTCATGATGAATGGAAAGAAGCGATGAAAAAGGAGTATGATGCCCTCATAAAGAATGGCACTTGGAAGCTGGTTGGTCCTCCATTTGGAACCAAACCAATTGGCTGCAAGTGGGTCTACAAGAACAAATACAAAGCTGACGGCTCACTTGACAAGCACAAAGCTAGGCTTGTGGCAAAAGGTTTTGCACAGAAGGAAGGGGTCGATTATGAGGAAACTTTTGCCCCCACAGCAAAATGGGCCACCATCCGGACACTCTTTGCACTAGCTGCTCAGAACGGTTGGAAAGTCCATCAAATGGATGTAAAAACTGCATTCTTGAACGGAGATCTAAAAGAGAATGTTTTTATGTCCCAGCCTGAAGGATTTGCTGTGAAAGGACATGAACATAAAGTATGCAAACTTGTGAAGTCCTTATATGGCCTCAAACAAGCACCGCGAGCCTGGTATGAAAAACTAACTGAGCATCTTATGAAACTCAACTTCAATCATTTTGATCTTGATGATGCAACTTTATTTGTCAAGAAAGTTGGCAAAACAATTGTATATCTTGTGGTATATCTAGATGATCTTTTAATGACAGGGAACAATGAAAGCTACATTGCATCCATAAAGAAGGAATTGGGAAAAAGTTTTGAAATGACTGATTTGGGCTATGTTCATTACTATCTTGGCATTGAAGTAACCCAACATCCAAAATCCATATTTCTTTCTCAAAAGAAATACATTGGAGATTTTTTAAACAGATTTTGCATGACAGAGTGCAATCCTCTTTCTACTCCAATGGAACAAAACTTAACGCTCACATCTATTGAAGGAAATGAATTTGAGGATGCAACAAAGTATAGACATCTTGTAGGGAGTCTCATCGACCTCACTACTACCAGACCAGATATTTCATTTACTGTTGGAATCCTCTCCAGGTTCATGCAAAAGCCTTGTGAGGGACATTGGTCTACTGCAAAAAGCGTTCTAAGGTACTTGAAGGGAACTCAAGACCTTGGAATCAAGTATACACAGGAGGACGACTTTAGCTTGATTGGATACTCTGATTCGGACTTCGATGGAGACAAAGAAACATGGGTATCTACTTCAGGATATGCTATGAGTCTTGGATCAGGAGCTATCTCCTAGAGATCACGCAAACAATCAGTTCCAGCAGATTCCACAACCGAAGCAGAATACGTGGCAGCAGCTCAAGCAACGAAAGAAATTGTGTGGCTCAAGAAAATTCTTGAAGATTTGCAGGTAAAACAAGTACAATCAACTCCACTCATGATTGATAACACCTTTGCAATAAAATTTGCCAAGAACCCAAAGTTCCATGATCGAACAAAGCATATCAATACTAAATATCATCTAATTCGACATCATGTTGAGGCCAAAACAATCCATCTCCGTCATTGTTCCACAAATGAGCAAATTGCAGACATCTTCACCAAAGCACTTGGAAAGGAAAAGCTTGAACGATTCAGAATGATGCTTGGACTCACCAACATCCCTTCAGATTAAGGGGGGAATGTTGACACCTAATCTTCATGATTGGGAATTTTATGTAAATAAATAAATTGGGAAGGTGAACAGAGCTCGGGAGATGAACTGAACCATCACTCCCTAATGTATATAACAATGGGTTACCTATGGAATAATACACCAATCAGTTTTTCTACCTTTGGAGAGTTACTGCCTGGCCTGACAGGAATCAATGTCATGGCCTTATTGAAATATGGTTCCAATCAAGGATCAAGTCAACTGAATCTTCCATTCTTCCTTACTTCTTAATCGCATTATAAAAACAATCAATTTTTCATGCTTTGATGTATTTTAATGCATTTTTTCAAAAATAAGCATGAATATATTTTTACTCCTGTTACGTACATGGTTACACTGGAAATATGCATACACTTGATCAATTCTTCTATTTCCAGTAGAGTAGAGTAGGATAGAATCAATGAATAAAAACCAAGTTATGGTGATGTGTTTTTCTATAACCTTTTAAGTTAGATTTCATTTTGTTTTCAATTTTATTTATTGGTGGTGCAGTAAGAGCCACCTAGCTCGTTAATCATTTGCATCAAGATGTAGAAAGAGAGAATATTTGAGAAGAAGGAGAATAAATAAGATTTTTGAGAGTCACAATTTGAATTTAGAGATCAAATCCTGTCACTTTGTCTTTTTAATTTCACATTCCAAATGAATAAGACTTTCAATATTGTTGATTATGCTCTTTTCTTACACTCTCTGTGACCTCGAATATTAGAAAAGACAAATGAACAATGTTAGTTTTTAAATTTTGCAATAAAAAATGGATAAGGGATCTAAATTCATAATAAAAAGTATAATTGTAGGCTTTTATAAGGCTCAAAGAACAAAACTAATGTCTCCAATGGATCTAGAGCTGTCAAAAACACCTATTTTGACTCTTTCTACACCTTATTTGGCCAAAAATTGAGAAAGATATCACTGTTGTACGTTTTTGCCCAATTATTCTATTAATAAGCCTACAATTCAACCCAAACCGAGCATATGCACCCAAAAAATGGGAATAGCATGAAAATATGGCCTTCGTGACTGGCGGTGGAAATTGTATGATGGTTAAAATTAGCCCCCAAGACTGAAAATCTTGGTCATGTGGCACCATGTGACGACGTTGGTTGCTAAAAATTAGGGGCTAATCCCCATTCCTCCACTGCAACCTTTAACTTAAGAACCTGGTCATATGCGGTTGCATGGGACTGTGGGATGGGCTAAGGCCTATCCCTTAGACCCCACCCATGTTCCTATCACACTCAGATGGCCAAGGGCTAGGGATTAGCTCAACCCCCTCCCCAAAAGGTGCCTATGGTATACCTTACATAAAGGTTTAGGAGCTATATTTAACAACTAATAACTTAGTGGAGTTGGTAAAGCAATTTGTTGTTAGTCAAGAGGTCACGAGTTCAAGCCATGGGGAGGATTTTTTTCCCTGTCATGAAATTTTGTCTCCCATAAGGATGCCACATGGCAACCAATGGGTTGTCCACATGGCACTTCCTTATTGGCCCACTGCACCAAATCATTGACCAATGAAAAACAACCATGTGTCTGCCAGTCAAACAGTGCCAAGTGTAAAACGACCATTGCCTAGTGAAGGTATAATAAAAAATCACCAAGTGTCATGATGCAATCAGTGTACAGACTACTGACTGGGCATTCTTGCAACTCAAAATTCATTTTTTTAGTTGTTTCACAAAAAAATCAAAACAAGATTCTAAGATCATCCAAAGCTAGATTTTAGTGAAACAAAGTGCATTGGATTCAAAACAATGAGATACATGCTTTGAAATTTGTTTCAATTTGATCCAATAATTTTGAATTTGGAGCATTTTCTTGATCCACGAGATCATGGACAAGGGTGGAGAACTAGAGAAAAATAACAAATGCAATTACAGAATTCGAATTTTATAAAAACATGAAAATATTTAAAAAGCCAATTGCAATAATTGACAGACCACCGTTTGAGTCTAAATGCAAGTTGTAAAAGCGGCAAGGCAACATGATGATTCATATTTTTGGCATCTGCAGAATCTACACAATTTAGTAGCTTATGAAAATTTGATTTACGATCTATTAATGAAGCATTAATTGTGTGGAGAAGAGGTCTCAAGCTCAAAATTGGTTAGAAATTCAATGAAGAAGTCGCCAAGAAAACAATAACAAGTGATCCTTGGTATTGATAAGGTAAAAGTGCATTTAATTTTTCGTTCTTGAATTTGTTTTATTAGTATTATTTATGAGTATTTTGTGTATATATGAAATGAAGAGGGATAACTACCTATATATTTTGATAGTGTTACATTTTATTGCCAAAAAATTGCTAAGTTTTTGCAGGTTCTAGGACGATGAAGGAAGACAAAACTATATGCACCAATACCCTTTTAAAGACCAAGTTTCTTTCAGAAGATCATGATCATTTAATGTAAAATTGGATCCACTAAACATTGCTACTAAACACATACCAATTTTACCATTGCTACACATTTTAAGCATGTAGTCGATCCATAACTATCCATCTCCCTACTACCAAAAACTCATTTCCGTTGCAAAATTCATATTTCTTGCCTCATTTTCACTCACCCTTAACCCAGAAATAAAGAATTTCAACTACCTTACAAAGTTGAGTCACCCCATTTCCCTTCTCCTTTTTGTTAAATAAACCTTGCTTCAATAAAAAGTTTCTATCTATAGTCCTTGAAATTATTATTTCATACCCACGTTACATGATGGAGGATTCATTAAGGCCCCCTCTTCTAACAAGTTTTGACCCATCAACTCCGACACATCATTTAGGATCAAAACTAGAGATCTTTCAATTACCTTGAGGCTTGCATGCCTTAATGGAAAGTTATCTTGGCAATAAAGAGTGGGAATACATCAATGTCCCCTGTTTGTCAAATCTTCTAGGTGACTTGACTACGACACATCTATTCATACCCAGTAAGATGTACTTAGGAATATTAACTCTCATTGAAATCAAAGGTGAGTAGTTTCATGTTGGATAATGAAATTAATTAATGGTTAATAATCCAACAATTTCTTTTCTATGTTTGACATTGACACATTTATTCACATAGATAATAATTATTCCATCAAGTGGGAACGAATGAACACTACATGATTTTAGCAGTTCGCTGCAGGACTCAATTAAACAACCATAATAATAAAGATTCCAATCTCATCCTCAATTCATACAACCAAGGTAAAGAAGAAGCAGATCAAATTCTTTTACTTCATATTCCATAATCCAACAACAACAACCACACTTTTCAATATACATAGCCTGTCCAATTTTCAGGTAGGTGAAGGTATGTAATTTTCTAATTTTTAATCATATAATTCCTTAAATGCTAAAATTGTGATTTTGGAAAATCCCTCACCACGTTCATATTCCCTTTCTCATTTCCAAGAAAACTGAAAGCACCTTAAGTTGAGGGGAAGGGATATTCATATTTCATGCCACATGTCACATTTCATTTCATCCTAAACAACATGTTTTTCCCAAATCAACTATTATTGCATTTTGATTCAAAACATTTATATGTTTTGCAATGATCAATGGATGAGCACATTAAATGTCTAATAGTCACTATGGGACTTAAAAAGGAACTCTCAATGTTTTCAAGTATTTTGATGTAACAATAATAACAAAAGCATTGTTACACCAGAACCAATACTCATAAAATTTTGGTTGTCACACAAAAAATAACCATAAAAAAAATATATGTTGTAGTCAAATGCATTTCAAAGTACACTTTGCAAAAAGAAAAAAAAGTTATCAAATGATACAATTATGCAAAGTTAAAAGAAAATCAATACAAAGCCAAAACTCATAAAGAAGAAAAACATTTCAAGAAGATAAACTTATGATTAATTGAATCAATGCAATAGTTTCAAGAGGACATGCAACACCTTCAGTTGGGGGGTATGTTGGGTCTCCAAAATGTCATATACTTTTACCCACATTTTCATCATTTTACCCTCATTCTATAACTCTATAGCCCCATAACCTTACATTATGTAACCATTTTCGTCATTGCGTGGCTTTATTATTATTATTTTCCAAGTTAGTGATTTTGTGATTAAATGTTAGGACATTAACATATTTTCATATATATATCTAAAGGTTTTATGTATTTTGTGATATTATAGGCCTACTTGGAGATTCTAGAAGGGCCCTACTTGGAAATCCAACCACAAATTCGAATTTCAAATTCCAACTCATGAGGATTTATGGAATAATTATAGAAGATGTGGATCATCAACTATGCACATCTAAAGGAGAAGAATCATGGAGGAGAGGATTTTGAAAGGATCTATATCTTACATTTTTTAGGATATTATGGTAAGCACAAGAGATAAGTGTGGATTTAGGAAGAGATCTAAGGATCTATATTTATTGTATATTTATTCTCAATTTTTGTATAAATAGGAGTGCACCTTTCATACAAAGGGTTGTCAGTTTTTAGATGCAAGTTAGAGGTTTTGAGTGTTAGTGTTAGTGGTTAGTTACTAGTTGAAGGTTCCAACTTACATCCATGTGGTTTGTAAAGTGAGGAGAGACAATGCTTGTAATATCTTGTAACTCATTTTATGAAATACATACTGCCACCTTAGCCACTTTGATCTCCAAGATGTAATTGTTTGTTTAGTGTGCTTGCTAAGGAATGGACAGCCCCCATCAATGACAATTTGCACACCTTTGTACATATTGGTAACATAGTGTAGTTATTTTATTTTGATTTCTTTTCAACAAGTGTGTCTTCATTTTATGCAAGTGGGTTTTTCTTTTTAGTAAGTTTGATTTCATTTCAGCAGGTGTGAGTGTGATTTTGTTTCCAGCAAGCGTGATTTCAATTTCAAGCAAGTGTAATTTCAATTTATTTATGTTTGGTTTGAATTAAGTTGATTTAATATGTTTTGTGATTAGTATTAAATTACATTAGATTAATCTAATATGAAGAATAACCACCTAGTCCATATAGTACAGGTATACCTCATCAGTTTATGAAACCTGAGGTTGACAAATTAAATGAAAGGGATATAACTCACAATTAAATCACACAACAAGGAGGTAGAAAACACAGAGAGGATATGTGCACTTTAGCATCCCACAGGCCACAAACATTACTTCTTTGTACTTGTAGCCTTATTTTCCAGACAAAGAAAGAGAGCGAAGTGGCCTTACCTTCCAGGTGGGATTTCTTCTGAAAGGGTTTCCCATAGCATATTTTGTGTCTTATGTGTCTATGTGGGCTTATTTTGTCATTCTCTAATTTTCTTCATAATTTCCATTCGCATTCATGCACTAATTATAGTAAAATCTACAGATCTAAAAATTAAATAAAACTGTAATAATGTAGAATTTTGGATTTTCAATATAATATTATCAAATCTGATGTGACAAACTATCTAATGAAATATCCATGACAATTTTCGGATAAATAGTATACATTTTGGCTTAAAGTTGCCTTATTGTTGAAAAATGATTTGAAAAGTATATTGAAATTCAGATTGTGGTTATAAGGTTCTCAAAATTAATTTTAGATATGTACAAAAAATTTATTGTTGTTTTTTCTAAAATTCCAGGAGAAAATATCATAATATCAAATGGCCATATACTGAAATTCAAACTCATTCCATATTTCTCAAAGTCCTTCGCGAAGTTCTCCCCTTCCATCTCTAGTAAATTTAGATTTTATTTATATTTCAATCATCTAATTGATTTTTTGTTTTTTATCCATGTTAATTTGAATAAAAATGCATCCAAAATTTGTAGGATCCCACTTCAGAATCAAGTTCAAATGCATAAAATATTCCATCAATTCGAAAACATCGGAAGCTCTTATGAGGAGCAATATACCACAAGTAGTTGGTATTTGTCAATGGGCAACCACTTTACCACATCAATTGTAACCTGCTATCTTCCATTCACGATCTTGGGTCAATAATAGTAATAATTGTTTAGTATAATGTAATTTAAACAAACCAATTGCATTATACTTACTAATATCATTGATGTACTAATGTTTAATATTTTTTGAAATTATGATGCTAGTGATGATGAGCGACCCACCTACCATCTTCTGGTGCACCCCACTACAATGTCAAATTGAGAGAAGGTTACATTAAGACCATAACTCGAAGAGGAAGCATGTCAAGGATACTTGAATCAACCACCTATTCACTAATCGCACTACACCAAAATTCACCAATTAGGAATGACTAAAAAAATAGTAATTCTTCATCACAAGTTGGCAATGAAGGCAATCAAATAGAGGCTGGTATCGATGCTTACTTACGGGATATAGTTGTCATGGGGACAATGTTGTTAGATGCATCATTAGAACGATGAACTAGGACATGATGCTCATATCACTGATAACTTATTTAAAAACCATAAAATATGCTTCCACCAACCCTCTCCTTGGACGTAGAAGCCAGTCAAAGTCTTCTCAACTGGACACAACAATGTTACTGTAAGAAAATCTCATTTAAGTTTTTGAAATTTAACAATAGATTGAATTTTATAGATGAACTTAAAAGACTATTTTTATATATTTTTAAATAATATTATTGATAATAGTTTATTGAGAAAATCTCATTTAAGTTTTTGAAATTTAACAATAGATTGAATTTTATAGATGAGCTTAAAAGACTATTTTTATATATTTTTAAATAATATTATTGATAATAGTTTATTGATTACCATTTCTTATTTATTAATTTGTACATTAGAAATTTAAAAAATAATTATAATTAAAAGTTAAAAATTCATATTAATTTTAAAATCATATTTTAAATAATAATTATAATTAATAAATATATATATTTTAATGATGTTTCATTCATAATTATTATTAATAAATAAACTTTAATTTATTAAATTTATAAAATCAAATTAATTGTTATGTTATTTTTATAATCAAATATTTTATGAACATTTTTTTTTAATTATAGTTCATTTTATAGAGAAATCAATTATATATTTTAATTTTATTATAAAAATTTTCAAATTTTTATTTAAGGATCACATGTTGCAATAAACATTTTGAAAATCAATTGCAAATATTAGTTAGATATTCTCTAACTTGTGTATTATAACTATAGGTCACAACTTTCTGATTTCTATTATTGACTATGACTAGAAAAGTAGTTTTGTTTGGAGATTTGTATAATTTAATTGTGTGTAAAATTGATTTTTTTTTGTAGTGGCTATTTTTAGACATGTTTTATAAACATTTATTTATTTATTTATATGTTTTCTATAGGCAGGGACTATGCTACTTGCAACCCTTGTTTGAATAAGAATTTACTTAGAATCAATATGTATGAACTATCTATGAAATAGAAAAATATTTATGGTACTTTTACAATTATAGTTTCAACCATATTAAACTTTCTAATTTATAAAAATATCTTTGCATTTTTTAAAATTAGTAGTTTTGCATGTAATTTCATATATGAAATTTTGATATAAGTTCACCAATACATAATCTATAATAAATATCATTTCATAAAAATAAATATCATGATGATAACCATCTAACAAAAATAAAAATCATCTAAACACGCATTCAAATTCGCTAACATAATCTAATTATATACTCCTCTAACACATATAAAGGTCATTAGTTAGCACACAAATCTAATAATTTAACATGCCATCATCATCATTACCACATCTAACAAAACAAAAACATTGTCTAACAACATCATTACACACATCCTTAAATATAAATCTCATATCAAATAACTGATATAACATACATATCACATTAAATACACATATCTAACATAACCTACCAATATACACATCAAAATCGACATATAAGAAAGAAATTATAATGCAAAATGATATACACTATATTGGTATTCAAATTTTCTCACATGCAAATCATTTGCATCTTATTAATAGTGCTATCCTAATTTGGCAAGTTGATTTCTGTCGTATTTTGTCTGCCCAACAATTCTAAAATCAAGATTACGTCTATCAATTATGTTGCCAAACGAAATGTATTATAAAGGTATCAAATTTGATCTGTTCTCTGAGCGTGAATGTTGGCGTTCCTTTAACATGATGTTGACGCTGCTAAGGATATGATATTCATACATCCACACTTGTTAACTGTAAAAGTGATGCACAACTAAGTTATGACCAAAATAAAACAAAGCTAAAATGATTTTAAGGACAATTGTTCAGAGTCAAAATTATTCAAACAACAACGCTAAAATCTTGCAAACTTAGAAACTCCATGAATAACAAGAAACAAGAAGAAATAATTGGCGGCTGATTAGAATGATCACTGAAAGATACAAAGAAAATAATGACCAAAGCGCATCTCTGCAAATGTTCATAGTTGTTTACAATCTTCGTTGGTTCGGGTAGCCAAGTTCCTTGGATCTAATTATTATGTCAAATATTTAGCTCGCCTAAACTCGGGGTGCAAATGTGTGGTGTTACACTTATACCAAAAAAATTTAATTCTTTTTCGCGAAGGGAAAATATATTTTTTAATATTTTATAGAAAATTAGAATGGGAAGTCTCTTGGTCCAAGAAAAGTATATTTAATAATTAATCGAAACAAACAATATATTACCATAAAACACTTTTAAGATGGAAACTAATTCAATATCTAACAACAAAGGTTTTTTTGGATAACACATTTTCCATTGCATTATTTGTTTTTTAACCATTCTAAATGAAAGACCCTTAAGTTGGTGCTTCCATTAAACCAACGCATAAGGACTTTTGAATCCCCATACAATGTGAATAATTTTAGCTACTTCCAAATGGAAATCCTCTTGATATATCACATAGAAAGGAGTGCAATTGTAAAATTTGTGCCCTTGTAAATACCTAGTTTTCATTTATTCATCAAACTCTAGGAAAATAAAATGACTATAATTACACCACAAACATCACTTTTACTCGCCACATCAAAGAAACTCCACACTATGCTAGTTTAAAACTCCACATCTCTAATAAGTTTGTTCTTGCATTCTGTGCAATAACTTTGGAGAAGAAAACCCCATCTTCAAACAAACATTTGTTTAGTCCTATCGAAATTCCTCACAATACATGTTTGTTTAGCCCTATCCAAATTCCTCACAACCCAAAGACATGGGAATTTAAGGGAAGAAGAAATAGGCCTTTGATCCCAAGTCTATATACACTTTTCAACCAAGCTTCCATTTCTCCAAACATCCATTAAAACAAGAGAAAACTACCTTCCAAACATAAATTACAAAAGGATAGTGAATGAATAGATGAGTAATGGACTCTTCATTTATTTGACATAGAAGAAAAAATATGAGACCTTTCCATAGTAGCTCAACAAGAATATCCAAATTCAATATTTTTCAGTGCAACAAAAATCAAATGAGCAACTTGAATTTAAGGGGTCTTGTCCCTTCAATACTAATCCATTCCACCATTAGATTTTCATATCCAGATCTAGTTGTTATAAGTCCACTTTGTTTATTCTTAGAGCACGTGATGATGTCCACCCTATTAATTACAATACCAACTTTACCAAATTCAATACAAAAAATCTCAGAAAATGCCTAAAGGTACAACATCAATAATACACTCCAAATGATTTAAGAACTCCACTAGGTTATAAAAAAAGTTTAGGATAACCATTACATCTTATCTCTTGTGCTTACCATAATATCCTAAAAAATGTAAGATATAGATCCTTTCAAAATCCTCTCCTCCATGATTCTT
>Ga0181465_100035_pt2 | contig 29204 bp, 22 predicted proteins | sample InSIn3gowninarea_FD_119076 | JGI IMG/M metagenome (GOLD analysis project Ga0181465, IMG submission 119076) | Clean room microbial communities from NASA Spacecraft Assembly Facility at Jet Propulsion Laboratory, Pasadena, California, USA -... ... | reverse complement strand
CTCCGGTAAATGAAATAACACCGCCGTAGTGCTGTGCATTTCTTGCAGCAAATTCCAGTGCCAGACAAGCACCCTGCGAAAAACCCAGTATATATATCTGCTCACTGCTAAAGCCTTTATTGATCACATCTTGCGTAATTTTTTTCAGTAAGGCCAGCGCAGAACTTAACCAGGGTTCGTTTTGCCTGACAGGCATCATAAATCCATACGGATACCAGGTATGATTGGTGGCCTGGGGAGCCAGCATACGTGTGTCTTCCATAAGCAGGTGCTGCCTCAGGGAAAGAATATCTTCTGCGGAAGCACCGCGGCCATGAAGCATGATCAGCACCTTCTTTGCTTCTTCCCAGGAAGCGCCTGTTTCCTTTATTACTTCTTTATGCAATTCCATTAGTCTCTGAATTTGGTTGTATCGATTGTAAAAGGATGTAAATGTTGTTCAATGGCTGAGCGGTCCGGCTCCAGCCAGGGAGGCAACCGTAATGCTTCGCCCAGATGATCCAGGTCTTCATCAGCAGTGAAGCCTGGCAGGAGAGTAGCCACTTCAAACAAGATACCTTCCGGCTCATTAAAATAAATGGATTTAAAATAGCTGCGGTCTAAGATGGATGTAACCTCATAACCCATATCAACAATTTTTTTCCGCAACGCTTCCTGTGCCTGGAAGGTGGAGGCAGCAAAAGCCAGGTGGTGTACCGTGCCGCTACCCCTGAGTCCGCGCATCTGGTTGGGATGAAAGAGCAAGTCAACAAAATCACCTGGCTTGCCGCTTGCCGAATACCGGATGCGGTTTTTCTCCTGACCTACTTGCTGATGATCCAGCAGCCCGGTTAAAACGCCAGCCGTTTTTTCATATGCCCCCACTGATAGAGCTACGCCATAAAAACCTGCAATGGCATGCCCGGCAGGTATAATTCCATTGGAAAAACGTTGCCGGTTGTCTTTGCTATTGGCCACCAGTTCCAGGCCCAAACCATCTTCATCTTCAAAATAGATAAATGTTTCATCCTCAAAACGCACCTGTGGCGGGTTATACCTAACACCAAACTTTTTCAGGCGGTTCATCCAGTAATCCAGTGCTGCTGATGCGATAGAGAAAGAGGTAGTAATTAACTGGCCAAGTCCTTTTCTTCCGCGGGCTAAACCCGGATAAGGAAAGAAAGTGATAGAGCCTGTATCTGCCTGTTGATTGCCGTAATACAGGTGGTATACCTGGTTGTTGTCAAAGTTTACGGTTCTCTTGAGCAGGCGCAGGCCTAAAATGCCTGTATAAAAATCTATATTTTTCTGTGTATCACCTGCAAATGCGGTTACATGGTGAATTCCTGTGATAAATTGGCTCATAGCTCAATAAAGATAGAACGCCTTTCTTGTATGGATATATTTTTTGTTTTATGCCCTTTTCCGGTAACGTCTTCTACCAGCAATACATTACCGGCTCCGAATCTTCTCACTTCTCCCAGGCTGGTGGTTATCTCAATTTCTCCATCCAGCAGGATAATAAACTGGCGGGCAGGCGCAGTATGAAAATCCCAGTCATAAGTTGCTTTGTTTTCCCTAAAGATTAAATTTTTGACCATGAAAGCTGCTGATAATGCACCTACCATTCCTTTATCAGTCAGGAGGATATCCACCTCCTCAAAGTGGCTTTCTCCCATATCATCTGCATAGATTCTGGTATATTGCATGGTGTGTGGTTTTTAAATAGTTAAGCAAGAGGCTTTGATATGAGCTATCAGGTAAAAGAACAACCGCCAAAAATGTACTAAGGTATTAGCGCTGTATTCAATTTAGTAATTTTCTATTTAGTAGCTATTTACCTGATAGCTTGCCCCGGTAGGGCTGCCAGTTTATAACTTAGGCAAACGTTTCTCAATATCCGGGCGGCGGGTTTCATATTGTGCAGGCAGTTTCAGGTGTGAACCCAATTCTCCCAGGGGTTCATCTACCGTAAAACCCGGATTATCAGTAGCAATCTCAAACAAAACGCCCCCTGGTTCTCGGAAATACAGGGAATGGAAGTAATTGCGGTCTATCTGCGGCGTAATATTAAAGCCTTTACCAGCAATTAAATCCCTGAATTTCATCTGTGTGGCATCATCCTTTACCCGGAAAGCAACATGGTGAATAGTACCGCCGGCTACCTGTCCTGGTTTTTCCCCGGGTGCTTCCACCAGATCCACAATGGCAGCATGTTCAATGGCGCTGGTGGCAAAACGGTAACGGTTCACTTGTTGCTCTACCAGCTGATAGCCAAAAATATCTGTCAGCACATCTGCTGTATCTTTAATGCTTTCAAGTGTTAAAGTAATGTTATGAAAGCCCTTGGTAGCAACCTGTGCTTTTACCTCTTCTGTTTCCCAGGGTTTGCGGGTATCAGGTGTTTTGGCAGCGATCAGTTCCAGCTTCAATCCGTCGGGGTCCAGGAAGGTAAGATACCTTTCACCAAACTTCTCAGCAGGTTTATTGTAAATGACATTGTGTTGCTCAAAGCGTTTCAGCCAGAAATCAAAGCTGCCTTCTGGTACAGAGTAGCCAATTTCGGTGGCCATATGGGTGCCTCTTTTTCCGGGAGCAATATCTTCCCAGGGGAAAAAAGTAAGTATAGTGCCGGCAGAACCTGTTTCATCTCCAAAATAGAAATGATACGTATAGGGATCGTCAAAATTGACGGTTTTCTTTATGAAACGCAGCCCTAAAACTTTGGTGTAAAAATCAAAGTTGCGCTTGGCATTGCCGGCAATAGCCGTAATGTGGTGAATGCCTAATATGTTGTTTTCCATAATGATGGACTGATTTAAGTGTCAATAGAATACCATATGCCCTGGAAAATATTTTCTGGGGCATCACGCTTGTAAGTACTTTAGGTATATAGCCTTTCAATGAAGATAGGCTTGTGAGGCTCTCCTATGAAAAGGCTTGCCCAAGTGTCCTGTAAAATTAATTCATTTACAGGTAAAGAAACTGTAGTTTAGTTGTGCAGCGGTCAGAGCTGCCAGTAGGTAAACCAAAAATATTTATGCTTGTTTAACAAGTTGTATTTCGCAGTTAATTCTGATCTCATCGCTTACCACTACACTGCCGGCTTCTGTTACTGCATCCCAGGTTAAACCAAAATCTTTACGCTTAATTTTACCTTCTACGGTAAATCCGGCTTTTGTCTGGCCATATGGATCAACCACGGTACCGGCAGCTTCAACCTTAAGTGTTACGGGTTTGGTAATGTTTCTGATGGTCAGGTCGCCATGTAGCTGGTAGCCATCACCGGCTGGTTCATACTTTTTACCCACAAACCGGAGTTGTGCGTGGTTGGCAGCATCAAAAAAATCGGCTGAGCGCAGGTGTGTATCTCGTTGGTCGTTATTGGTATTAATGGTATTTACATCCGCCGTAAACACAATGCTGGAGGCGCGGGTAAAATCTTCTCCTTCAGTTTCCACTTCCAGGTTAAATTTTTCAAAATAGCCTGTAACCGTAGTAATCATTAAGTGTTTTACTTTGAACTGAATTTCACTGTGAGCGGGATCAATTATCCATTTTGTCTTTGACGCGGTTGTAGTTTCCATGATAAAAAATAGTTAAGTTTTTGTTTTCTGTCTGCATAACCTTTATGCTGATACAAATATACAACCTGCTGTAAGTGCTGTCCAATAATGTAGATTAAGAAATCCGGTTAACGTAGGTTAATAAAAAAAGGGCAAAAGTTGTGAAAAAGGCCATTACCTGGTTTGGTTAAGCATGTCTCTTCGCATTTTACTTAAAAATTCCGGTGTTACACCAATGTAGGAAGCAATGTATTTCTGGGCAATGGTATTGATTAGGGACGGATAACTCTGGCAGAAAGCAAGGTAACGTTCCTGTGCAGATAAGCTGAGGTTATGCAATGTGCGCCGGTGGTAACTCACCAGGGATTTTTCAGTGAGAATACGGAAATACCGTTCAAATTGAGGAATACGTATATATAATTTCTCCTGGTCAGCTTTGCTCAGTAAGAGCACCTGTGTATCTTCCAGGGCATCAATATTGAGGTAGCCGGGTTGCTGTGTAACCAGGCTGTACATATCGGCTATCCACCAGTCGGGCGGTGCAAAGTTCAAAATGTGCTCCAATCCATTGCTGTCAATTGTGTATCCCCTCAGGCAGCCACTGAGTACAAAAGTAGAGTGCCTGCACACCTCACCCCGGTGCAAATGTAACTGCTTCCGCCTGATGGTAAAAGGGTGCAGTAACGTCAGAAAATAGGCTTCCTCATCGGGCTCCAGATGAATACGGTTGCTTACATTTTTGAGGATCAGGTCGTTATACATCACTTATCCGGGTTTGGGTAGATAGCCCGGTTAAATTAGTAAAATGTTCACAAGTGTCAAACCTGCCTGCTGCTTTTTAAGTTTTTTCCATTCCGGAGAGCAGCCATATTTTGCCATATTTTTTTGTAAAGCATATCAAGTATCAGCACAATGATAGGATAGTAATACACAAGATGTAAGTATACCGATTATGTAATTGTACAGGTTAGGTGCACAGGTAATTATGTGTTATTTGCTCTGTATGGTGGGTGAATGTATCGGGGTTGTGCTTAGCAGACTGGCAGCTGTTAATTTTCCTTTTTTGTAATTAATTTATTGCTGTTTAATGCTTGTTTCAACCTGGCAGCTGGGTATACATTCTTGTGCAAGCCATTTTTTATTTATTGACATATAACCCTGATACTGCTATAAGAACTGTATTTTTATTTACTTTGCCTTTCAGGTTTTTTATTGTTTGTTTTCTTATCTGCTTATATGCACAAAAAAAGTTTAGCTATTTTCTTACCAAGATTAATAAGTAGAATGTTGTTTACATGGAAAAAATGGGCGTTTGCATTTTTGTCACCATTCTTTATTGGCAGTTATTGTATAGGCCAGCAGCAGGCTCCTCCCAAACTGGTGGTGGGCATTGTGGTAGATCAGATGCGTCCCGATTATATATACCGTTATTGGGATAAATTTGGTGAAAACGGATTTAAACGGCTGGTGAATGAAGGCTTTGTCTGCAAAAATACCAATTATAACTATGTGCCCACCTATACGGCACCCGGGCACGCTTCCATTTATACCGGCACTACACCGGCTGTTAACGGCATAGCAGGCAATAACTGGTACAGCCGCGACAGCAGCCGGATTGTTTATTGCACGGAAGACCTTTCTGTACAAACCATTGGCAGCACTTCCAAGGCGGGCCTTATGTCGCCACGAAACCTTTTGTCTACTACCATCACCGACGAATTGCGTATTTTTTCTAATAAGCAGTCAAAAGTAATAGGCATTTCTCTGAAAGACCGCGGCTCTATTCTGCCGGCAGGCCACCTGGCGAACGCTGCCTACTGGTTTGATAGCTTCAACGGCCACTGGATCACGAGCAGTTATTATATGCAGGCATTACCAAAATGGGTAAATGATTTTAACAAGCAGGGCTTAGCCAGTAAATACCTCAGTCAACCATGGAAGCCTTTGCTGCCGCTCAGCCAGTATACAGAAAGCCTGCCCGATGACAATCCTTATGAAGGCTTGTTTAAAGGAGAATCCAAACCTGTATTTCCGCACAACCTGCCACAGATATATAAGCAGGAAGGCTTTGAAGCCATCCGCAGTACACCCTCCGGCAACACCATCACAAAAGACTTTGCCCTGGCAGCTATTCAGGCAGAACAATTGGGTAAAGGAAAGCACACAGATTTTCTGGCCGTAAGTTTCTCTTCTTCTGATTATATTGGCCACCGCTACGGGCCGGGTTCTGTTGAGGTAGAAGACATGTACCTGCGTTTAGACCAGGATATTGCCCAGCTACTGGATTTTGTAGAGAAATCTATAGGTAAAGAGAATGCACTCGTTTTTCTGACATCGGATCATGGTGCTGCAGAAGTACCGGCTTATCTGATGGATAATAAAGTTCCGTCCGGTTACCTGGATGGAAATAAGACGAGCGATCTGCTTGCTCAATTCATTCATAAAAATTTCGGCGATTCCTTGTTTGTATCTTTTTATAACCAGCAGGTATATCTAAACCGTGAAATTATGGAGAGGAAGAAAATCAATCCGGTAGCGGTACAGGAACAGATAGCCAGGTTTTCACTTTCCCTGGAAGGGGTGGCTAGCGCTGTAACCACTGCTTCACTTTATTACAATGGTTTTACCGACCCATTCCGGAGTCTGGTACAGAACGGTAATCATGCCACAAGATCAGGGGATGTATTTATTACCTTAAGGCCGGGCTGGTATGCTAGTGAATTTCGTACAGGCACTACCCATGGCTCTACTTACAGTTATGATACCAGGGTGCCTTTGATCTGGTATGGCTGGAAAATTCCAAAAGGAAGTTCTGCGGAAGCTGTACATGTGAGTGATATTGCCCCTACACTGGCTATTTTTCTCAATACACCTTTCCCGAATGGTTGTACCGGTAAACCAATAGTTCCGCTTACGCATTAATAAAAACACAGCAGTTTCTGTTGATTACTGGCTGGTTCCGAAATTAATAAATACAAAACAAAATCACTTACCTCTCTGCAACCTGTTATGCGTATAAAAGTTAAACTTAGTTCGTATCTGGTTTTTGTAACCTATTTTGTTGCCTTGATTTTTTCATCAACAATTACAATAGCCCAGGCAAAGAAACTCAAAACAGAAAATGTAATTATTATCACATTTGATGGCCTGCGCTGGGAAGAGCTTTTTGGCGGAGCCGTAGACAGCCTGATGCTGGATAAAGCATTTGCTGGAGATACCCTGGAATTGAAAACACGCTTCGGTGCGCCTGATCCGCAGGAGCGGCGGCTTCAGCTTATGCCTTGGTTCTGGCAAACCCTGAATAGACAAGGGCAGTTATATGGCAACCGCCTGCTTGGTAATAAAGTAAATGTTTCTAATCCGCACTGGTTCTCATATCCAGGCTATAATGAAATTCTTACTGGTTTTGCTGATCCTGCAATCAATTCAAACGACAAAATTGACAATCCGCATACAACAGTGCTGGAATGGCTCAACCAAAAGCCTGCCTACAAAGGGAAGGTAGCCTTTTTTGGTTCATGGGATGTATTTCCATTTATCATTAATGAAAAACGCAGTGGTATACCGGTAAATGCCGGTTTTGAAAAAGCGGAAGGCAGCAAACTCAGCAGCAGGGAAATATTCCTGAATGAGTTGCAGGAGCAAATTCCCAGTCCCTGGAGTTCTGTGCGCCTGGACGCATTTACACATCACTTTGCCCTGGAGTACATGAAACGCAAACACCCCAAAGTAGTACATATTGCCTATGGTGAAACAGACGATTTTGCCCACGATGGGCACTACGACCAGTACCTGAAATCTGCCCATCAGACAGATGCCATGATCGGGCAACTCTGGCAATACGTGCAGTCAGACCCTTTCTATGCCGGAAAAACCACTTTTATTATTACCACTGACCATGGGCGGGGCAATACACCGAAAGCAGCCTGGAAAAGTCATGGTGATGAATATAAAGGTTCAGATGCGATCTGGTTTGCAGTGATAGGTCCGGATACGCCTGCCCTGGGCGAAATGAAAACAAACGGGCAATGGTGGCAAAATCAGCTGGCCAAAACTGCTGCTGCTTTTCTGGGCATGGATTATACAAATAAACAGGAGGTAGGTAAGGTGGTGAGTGAGGTGTTTAAGTAAGGCAGTATACTATTCCGGAGTAAATGGTTCAGGTGCATGGTGTAAAAAGCAGTAGCGGACTTGCCGAAACAAGAGAGGCCGCTCACTATGAAAGTATTCTACACCGTGTGCATAATGGTTTTCCGCCCGTACCATAACGGAGGTTTTCTTTCTCAATATTGTTCCCCTCTTTGCACCTGTTATTATTATGATACACAGACTGTTTGATTGAGTAAAACGGAACTATTCTTGTCATATTAATATATTCAACGTGGTGAAAAAATCTGGTATAAAAATACAGTACCATTTGAATTTGTATTAACACGTACGTTTCATTCTTTGACACTCACGTTGCATTTGTTGTTCCAGTGACTGGGCATACCCAGCAACATTTTATGAGCAGACGATTTTCCTTAGGTATTGAGTATATACCCATTACCCATGTTTAGGACTAAACATGGGTAATGGTAATTGAAAATTTAGTTCATGCACTTCAGGCCAATGAACTGAAACAGACTGTAACCGGTAATTGCTTTCCTGTACCGGTATGATACTTCTGATAATTGTATCTTCCAAAGAAAGCCTCCATGCCATGGTTTAGCTGCCCAGCTGTCTTCGGAAGGGCTGATGGAAATACAAGGCATCTGTTAATTACTTTTCTGTGCAGGCACCGGGAAACCACGGTCGCGCATCAGAGCATCAATTCTGGCATCCCGTCCACGGAACATCCGGTAAGCTTCAGCGGGGTCTATGGCATTACGGGGAGCAAACAAATATTTTACGAGTTTTTCGGCTATTTGCTTATCATAAAATCCATCTGGTGCCTCTGCGAATGCCTCGGCTGCATCAGATGTCAATACATCTGCCCACAAATATCCATAGTAACCGGTAGCATATCCTTCCCCGGAGAATACATGGCTAAAATGGGGTGAGCGGTGACGCATCACTATTTCTTTAGGCATACCTAATTGATCAAGTGTCTCCTTTTCAAACTTATCCGGGTCCAGGTTCTGCGGGTCAGAAAGGTGAAACTTCATATCCATCAGAGCCGAAGCCAAAAACTCAGTCGTTTTAAAACCCTGGTTGAAGGTAGCTGCTTTCTTGATTTTGGCTACCAGTTCTGCCGGCATCACTTTGCCTGTCTGGTGGTGTTTGAGAAACTGGTTAATTACTTTATCTGTAGACAGCCAGCGCTCCAGCAGTTGTGACTGAAATTCTGTGTAGTCCCTTACTCCGCTGTTCAGTGTCGGGTATTGTACATTGGAAGCCAGAAAATGCAGGGCATGGCCAAACTCATGGAAAAAAGTAGTGGCATCGTCCCAGGATACAAGTACTGGTTCGCCCGGAGCAGGTTTTATAAAATTAGAGTTATTAGAAGCCAATACAGTTTTTTTGCCATCAAAGGTAGTATGACTGCGGTAGGGGGAAGCCCATGCACCCGAGCGTTTACCTGCACGTGCAAAAGGATCCAGATACCACAAGCCGATATGAGCACCTGTTGTTTTGTCACTTACTTCCCATACTTTCACATCTTCATGAAAAACCGGCACCTCACCCTGGGGCAGGGGTTTAAAAGCAAAGTTAAACAACTCACCTGCGGTGAAAAAGATTGCCTGTGTCAGGTTGTCCAGCTCCAGGTATTGTTTTACCTCATCCGAATCTAAATCATACTTCTGCTTACGTACTTTTTCGGCATAGTAACGGTAATCCCAGGGAGCAATGGTGATTGTGTTCTTTTCCTTATTGGCCAGCTTCTGCATGTCGGCCACTTCTTCTTTTACACGTGCGAGAGCCGCCGGCCACACAGCCATCATCAGTTCCATAGCTTGCTGAGGATTTTTAGCCATCCTGTCTTGCAGGCGCCACTGGGCATAATTGTCGTACCCTAGCAATTTCACCCTTTCCTGCCGTAATTGCAGAATTTTAGTAATCAGTGCATTGTTATCGTATTGATCGCCATTATCAGCACGTGAATAAAATGTTTTCCACACGCTCTCACGCAGGCTTCTCTCATGGGAGTAAGTCAAGAACTGGTCAATAGAAGAGCGGGTGTTCAGCACCGCATATTTACCGGCCTGCCCACGGTCAGTGGCTGCTTTGGCTGCAGCAGTGATAAAGGACTGGGGAAGCCCGCTCAATTGCTCTTTAGTCAGGTAGGTGACATAATTCTCTTCATCAGCCAGTACGTTGTTGGCATAGGAAGTATAAATTGAGGAAAGTTCTTTGTTGATAGCTGCATAGCGCTGTTTAGCTCCTTCGTCCAGTGAGGCACCGTCAATGACAAATTCTTTGTAAATCAGCTCTGCTACCCGCTGCTGGTCAGCAGGCAAGGACACTCTGGTAGACTGGTCATACACAGCCTTTATACGTTCAAATAATTTTTTGTTCCCTGATATGGCAGACCGGTATTGTGCTAATTGAGGAGCTATCTGCGCCTGAATTTTTCTGAACTCCGGAGAAGACATATTACTGCTCCAGATGCCATAATATACCAGGGCTCTTCTCAGGGGATCTCCAGCTTTTTCCATTGCCTCAATGGTATTTTTAAAAGTGGGTGCCTGCGTGTTATTGGCAATGGAATCAATCTCTGCTAAATGCATGGCTATGCCTTTTTCTATAGCCTGGCCTATATCCGCTTCCTTCATCTGATCAAAGGCCGGCACTCCGCCATAGGGCCCAGACCATTCGGCTAACAAGGGATTTTGCTCCATAGCTGATTGCCCGGAAGATGTTGGTTGAATAGGTTGCGTGTTAGATTGCGATACACTGGTGGGCTTTGAGGAGGTGCAACTGAGGCAGGCAAGCAACATGAAAGTAGATAATCCGGTACAGGCGGATGAAAAGGTGAAATTCATATTTAAAACAAGATTATAATAGGTTTAGAGATAATACATCATTTTTACATGCTGAGTTCTGATACAAGGAAAATTTAATGGATTGATCTGATCCAGTAGTCAATCAGAGATGAAACAGAAAAGCTGTAAGTATCCTGCTTATACGCCTGTGAACATAAAACTTAAATTCCCTTCAGTTAATTTTTCAGTTGCTCATGCCCGGGAATCGATTCCGGCATCTTCTTATAACTGTAAGAAATCCTTACATTTGGAATCCTGAAAGTGCTGTTACAAGCATGGCCCTGCAGTGGCTGGACTGACTTAGAGGTAAAACAACCCATGCAGCCGTGTTTCTCAGCAGTGAACTGGCATCGTTTGCGGGTTGTATGGAAAAGGCTAAAAATTTCAAAAGTAAATGACATGAGAAGCACTATTCTATCTATCGTACTGATATCCTTTACGCTGGCTGCCCTCTCTTGCAGCAGTGCGGTCAAAAAGGAAAAGAGCTCAGTCCATACAATTGGCGATTCTGTTTATAAAATGATTGCCGTAGCCAAAGACCTTCCTTACCGGGAAGGCAACAGCCCTTCATGGGTGCTAGACCTGGCTATGCCGGCCGCTAGGTCAAATAAGCTGCGTCCGGCGATTGTGATCGTGCACGGGGGCGGTTGGAGTATGGGTTCCAAGTCAGACGCAGTTTACCAGAAAATGATGATCGAATATGCCCTCAAAGGGTATGTAACTATCAATATTAACTACCGGCTTACCGGTGAAGCACCCTTTCCTGCTTGTATCGAAGATGTGAAGAGTGCAGTTCGCTGGCTGCGTGCGCATGCGGCTACCTACCATATTGATCCAGACAGGATTGGCGGGTATGGCCATTCGGCAGGCGCACATCTGGCGTTAATGCTGGCAATGTCGCCAACATCTGCAGGCCTGGAAGGCGATGGTGGCTGGAATGACTATTCAAGCAGGCTGAATGTGGTTGTAGCCGGTTCGCCCCCCACCGAATTAGGACGTGAGGCACCTATAGCAAAAACAATCTGGTGGCCAATTGGATATATTTCGGCTGACCAGCCCCCTATGCTCCTTATCCAAGGGACCGATGACAAGATTGTCCGTGCCGGGCTGACAGATGATTTTGTTGAAAAGATGCAAAAGGCAGGGGCAAACATTGAATACCTGAAAATAGATGAAGCAGGGCATAGTGTCGCTTACTCAGACAAACTCGATATTACAGATCCGGTGATAGAAGATTTTTTTGCCAGGTATTTGAAGCCATAAAGTAATAAACGATATTGGGCTCAACTATTCATTGTTTTATAAAAAAAGGGTTTGATACAAATCACAAGCTGATATGAAGAAAATTCATTTACCTGTTGTCTCAATTACAGTCCTATTGCTGCTATACGCCTGCACAGCACAACGGAATACCACTGCCGTTCCACAACAATTCAATTACAAAGCGGATAGGAAAGTTACTGCTGCAAATACAGAAAAAGTGGCAGATATGGATTCGCTACTGCAGTCATTTGTGGACCAAAAGAAAGCAAGCAGTGTTGTTGGCTTTGTGGCAAAAGGGGGCATGGTGGTCTACAAAAAAGCATTTGGCTGGAAAGACATCGAGAATAAAATTCCTGCTACTGTAGACGATTATTATATAATGTTCTCACAAACCAAAGCGGTTACTACGGTTGCTTTTATGACCCTTGTTGAAAAGGGATTAGTTGCTGTTGATGATCCGGTTTCAAAATATTTTCCCGGCATTCCTGATAAAGTAATAACAGCCATACATGACGACGGAACCTACGAAACCCGGCCCGTTGCCTCACCTATGACATTTGCCCACCTGATGTCTCATTCTTCTGGCCTCAATGCAGGGCTTGCAGGGCAAATACGCCGTACGGAAATGCAGAAAAATGACGGCAATACCGGAACTGATAATGTACCAACAGCGCTAAAAGGCCAGCGCACCGGTGGCAGGGGCAATGCCAGATACCTGGAAGAAGAGATGCTGGCTTTAGCCAAATACCCGCTTGGCTTTGATCCCGGTACAGAATGGAACTACCATATCAGCACCAATATGCTGGCCTATATGATCGAACGCATCTCCGGTAAGCCGCTGCGCCAATACGTGAAAGAAACCATTCTCCAGCCACTTGGCATGCTTGAAACCGACTGGTACTATGAGCCGGCTAAACTAAGCCGTTTTGTGAAAGCATACAATGCCATAGATGGAAAGCTGGAAGCTGCCTCCAATATGTACAGCGAAGCTACCATCAGTGCAGAGCAAACCTATGCGGAAGGAGCAATAGGTTTGAACGGCCCGATTGAAGATTATGCAAAATTCTGCCAGATGTTGCTCAACAAAGGAGAATTCAATGGACACAGAATTCTTAAAGCTGAAACCATTGAACTGATGACAAAAGTAAACCGGTTGCCCCAGGTAAATGCAGGCGGCAAAGGATTCCAGTTTGGTCTTGGTTTCGAATTGTATAATGAAGTTAAGAAACCTGCAAAAGAAGTTTCAAACACTGCCTTTGCCTGGGGCGGCTTGTATGGAACAGAATATATTGTTGATCCGGAAAATAATCTGATTGCCTTGTTTTATCTGAATATGCCTAAACGTGAGCCCCTGTATCCGTTGTTTCTCAGCAAAGCCTATCAACTCTTTAAATAAGATAAATGCTTTCCAGTCAATGAGGCAATGGAAAGTAGAAATGAAGGAGATTGGCTTTATCAGGCTTTTTAACTATGAAAGATATAGGCTACAGCTTAAAGCCATTTATATCTAAAAAACAAAAAATTACTAAAACAAATGAACCCCGTGAAAAGATCTAAATTAGTAACTGTCATCGCATTAGCACTAGCTATTTTTACCAGTAGTCATTTCTCCTTTGGGCAGCAGGTAAGCACAAGAATGGTTGAAGAGGGGGGAACAGGCAAGTACCCTGCCTTGATGATGACCGAGGCTTCTTTGCCCACACACACTATTTTCCGGCCAAAAGATATGGGTGCATTTGGCAAAAACGAAAAATTACCTGTGATTGCCTGGGGAAATGGTGCTTGCTATGACTCACCCTTTGAGCATGTTAACTTCTTGAATGAGGTAGCCTCTCATGGTTTTCTCGTCATTGCCATTGGCACAATGCCCAGGGAAACAGGAGAGCAGGTAAAAGAGCGGTCTACTTCCTCAAAATTACTAGATGCCATTAACTGGGCCATTGCCCAGAATAAAGACAAGAAAAGCCCTTATTACAATAAAATAGACCTAACAAAAATTGCTGTAAGCGGTATGTCCTGTGGTGGTTTGCAAACCCTGGAGGTGGCCGCTGATCCCAGAATCACCACACTTGTGGTTTGCAACAGTGGTATTTTTCGTGATCCCAAAGGCGGGATGCCCGGCTTACCAAAGCTGAGTAAAGACCAGCTGAAAAAGATTCACACACCCACACTCTATCTGTTAGGCGGTCCATCGGATATTGCTTATGAGAACGGAATGGATGATTTCAGGCAAATTAACCATGTACCTATTTATGTAGCAAACATGGATGTGGGACATGGAGGCACATACGCCCAGCCACATGGCGGTGAATTTGCCAGGGTAGCCACCCATTGGTACAAATGGCAACTGAAAGGGGATACGCAAGCAGGCAAATTGTTTACAGGCAATCCATCTGCCCTTTCTCAATCACAAGGGTGGACGGTTGACAAAAAGAATATGCCTTAACTGGTGAAAAAAGGGCTCATCCTCATGGACTTACTGAATATTCACAAAAACTGACAGATAAAGTACAGTGAACAATGAAATTCTGTTCCTCTTCTCATAGACTACTATTTAAATGGCTACTAATAAGAGTTAGCAGCCATTTTTCGATCTTCCAGCTTACCGAATGCTTAGTTAAGCGGGAGCTTACATGCTACGCAAGGCCTACTGTAACTTATAGTGCCAGGCATAAGGGAATGAGGAGTAAGCACCAATAGTTTCTATAACACCTATTTGTTTCGCATTTTTTAATAGTAAGATGCTTCCATTTAATAATTTTATACAACAGAATAAGGTTGAATATTTCTAAAATACTTTCTGAAATATTCATTTTATTATAAATGGATACTTGGTATTTGATTACAAAAATCAACCTGCTGGTATCTGCCAGATTCTATGGCTATCTTGCATCTACATTACCAGAATTTAACTGTGGTTATTTACTCAACTGCTGCAATGCCTTTTGAGCTGCTTCTCTAGAGGTCATTGACAGATTTTTGCTGCATGCTTCCAGTTCCCTGATGATCACAGGCAAATAGATAAATTTGCGGTCTTCAATATAGTGCTTCTGCAATTCCTCTGCATTTTTGTTGTTTCCCAGTTTCCTGGCAATGAGTATTTCCCCAGCCCGTACATAATGTTCATCTAGGCAGTATTTTGCTGTTTTTGTATAACAAATGGCCGATTAGTAACTTTGATGACGAATATTCTGTCAATTTTAACTTTTGCACTTTGCTTCTGTTTTGAATACCTGTTATGGGTTGCCTTTACTTCATAAGCTCCCTTACTGTAGTTCCTGGCAATCAAACCCCAGACCATTCAATGCTTTTATGACCGCTGCTGTCATATCGGTTTTGCTTTCCACGCGAAGTATTCTGTCACAGTCTTCCAGATCAAAATTCCATTTGGCTCCCGGCAGCAACTCGTCCAGAACAGAACTTATCCGTCTGACAGATTTCTTCCTTTTTACTGATGTCTTAAACACATAAACCATATTTATTATTTTTCATCTGTTTTCATGTGGCGAAGTATTTTGTAATCAATGTAAAAAGTGCCCAGTGGAATAAGGCAACAAACAAGCACTTTCCAGGTAGTGTCTTTAAATTTCCATTCTTGTTCTATGCTCAACCGCAAAGCATTGAAGATGAAAAGTATGAACAATGCCCCGTGAATTGGCCCAAGGGTTTTTACCAGGGATGAGTCTTGCAGAAAATACTTACAGGGCACCGCTACTAAAACAAGCACTAACAGGGAAATACCTTCAAGAAAAGCATATAGGCGCAGGCGTCCGATCGGGGTGGTGAATAGTTTAGTCATACTTAAAAGGGTCTGAAATAAGGTCTGTGAGCGAATGGTGAAAAAGGCCAGGGAATAGCCAAAAAGATGAGTAGTAGTGCCATACCAAACCAGAATAATAGGGTAGTGAATTTCTGCTGGTCACTCCTTTTTCGTTTTGCCAGTGCTGAACCGATGGTAATCACGATAATGGCTATCACCATGATGGCTAGGTGGATGATTGTAAAAAAGAGAGACTCGCTGCTTTTGTTTTCATGGGTTGAACGGCTAAAAAAAACTTGTATAAGGGGGCTTTGTGTATATAGCACAATTCCGATCATCAACTGCAGATGGGCAATAGTAGCCGTCCAATGACGGACAGCATTATCTGTTTTAGTGAAAGGTGTGGCATAACGATAACCTTTGTAGGCCCTGATGATGGCATAGCAAAGGCTGATCAATACAAGCCATCTGACAAAGGAATGGAGCGAGAGTAGGATAAAATACATGTATATAAATTTATTTAACAAAATAACATTGCTTACTCAACCTGGCTATACTTGCTCTGTCTCAAAACATACTAAGTGGTATGTTTTAGGGTAAAAATTTTAAGCAAGGGTTTTCAGGTACACTTCCAACTCTTTCAAATAGTTATGATAACAGCTCTTTTCTAGTAATTTACCCATGTTCCGGATACCGCTATAACCTGCAATTATAAAAACGGCCACACCTTCAGGGTTCACATCCTTCCTGATTTTACCACCAGCAATCCCTTTTTTTAAGCAAGCAATAATCGCTTCCTGCCATTGGAGCATGAATTTTAGCAGCGACTTGTGAAACGCCTCATTCAAAGGAGCCATTTCTTCAATTAAATTTACGGCCGGACACCCATATTGTACCTGAAAGAAAGGTGCCTGGAGCAGCACATGGTGCATCATGGTATACAGTGCATGTATAGGATCCTGAGCAGCTAATAAGGGTGAGATCAAAGCTGCCTGCATTCCCGGATACATCACTTCGTTGACCATAGCTATACCCATCTGGTCTTTATTTTTGAAATGATAAAAGAAAGCGCCTTTTGTTACCTGAGTAGTTGCAATAATGTCATCAATACTGCTCGCCTGGTACCCTTTCTTATAAATGAGATTAAATGCCTGTTGAAGGATGTTTAGTCGGGTAGCAGCTGCTTTGTTCATAAAGATACTGAGTGGTATGTTTTGCAAACATACTAAACAGTATGTTTTTAACCAATAGCAGGTGAGTTTAAATTTTTATTTGTTTAAGAGCAATAGAGAGCAAAAGAAAAAGGGTAATTTGTTCGGCAGCTGTAATACAAAATCTATCTCCTGACTTGCCCATCCTAATGAAGTTAATAAGAATAGGTATTTAAATTAACTCTCCTTTAGGCTTAAAATTCACTGACGGCTTCCGGAATCCAGGCATTAGATAGCCAGCAACAGAAATAGCCGTGCACTTGCACCCTCTGAAATCTTATGGTATCTTCGGCACCGGATGCCCATATGGGCACACATAGCAGTTAGCACAACATGCGGGATGCCCAAACGCAGGACTTATTGTTGTATTACCACCTGTGTTTGGCTGCTGTTTATTAGCTTAAAAATCCCGGAATTTAAAATGACAGATAAGAAAATAACCTTTCAATACATTTTAGCAGTTATAGCTGCGGTAATCTTTACATGGATTGTCCACGAATTTGCTCATTGGCTTACAAGCGAATTACTGGGATATGAAACAATAATGAGGATAAACGGAACATCACCTGTAAGTGGTGAAAACCCAACCGATTGGCATAAAATTTATATTTCGGCTTCCGGACCAATTATAACGATTCTACAGGGTTTACTTATTTTTCTTTTTCTTAAATACCGGTACTGGAATAAGTATCTGTATGCATTTTTATTCACTGCCTTGTATATGCGACTTTTGGCAGGATTGATGAATTTTATAAATCCCAATGACGAAGGCCGGATAAGTGCTTTTTTAGAACTTGGAACTTTTACCTTACCTGTACTGGTAAGCGGATCTTTATTATTTATGGTCTATAAAATTTCGAAAAAGTATAGTTTGGATTGGAAATTTCAACTTTTTACAACCTTAATTGTAATGGTAGCTAGTTCAATTCTGATATTATCCGATCAATTTCTGGGAATACAAATAATTTGAAACCAATAGGGTGAGTGGAAAGAAGCCTATGTATAGCACCGTGTTTTATTAAAGCGCTTATCTTTCTAATAACTAATAAAACACGGTGCGATACGTAGTTCTTCCTAATCTTATGTATGTACATGTAGGGCAATAGCTAATTAGTCTGCATATTCATTTTTTGTTTTCGCTTTCACTCCCTGCAATTCGGTCATTAAATAGGTTTTATTCGTAGAGAGTAAATCTGGACGGGCACGCTGGTAGTCAAAATTCCATAAGCAGATAAGGTGGCCGTTGGGCTGTAATAAATCAGCTACACTTCCTGCATACACTTCATCTAGTTGGGCAACGACTATACTAGTATCCTGCATCTGTTTGTCATCATAACCCACCGGTTTGGTAACTACGACCAGTCGCACATGATCAAAGATTTCTACCAGTTTACCCACCACTCACCCAGTACCTACCTGCAAACGCACACCCTCCTGGCTGACTTTTACGGCAGCCGCTCCTGACTATCCAGTTGACCGATGAGTTTACAATAAGCATTATCTTCCCACTTTCACTAGGTTAATTAATAGTTAATCACAACTCACCCTTCTATGGTGTCATACCTTAGTTTAATTGCTCACCCTGCTTTGTTCCTGATATAAGTCAACGTTTCCAATCCTACTTTACATACGCCTGATACATCCACCAAAGGCCCTTTTCTTCAAAATACCTTTGCTGTTTGTTACATCTGCCATGGTATTCAAATTGCCTTGATCCACACAGAATAAGTCATTTATTTAAAATGCCTTTGCTATTTGTTACATCTGCCATGGTACATCTCTGAAATTTATACTCACCTTTGATTTGTATGTAACTAATTTTTAATTGAACAATTACAAGTTTAAAACACCTTTGAAAAGGGGGTAATTCTTATTTATAAAGATTTGATATGACTATAAAATGAATCCTGAATTAATCTTTACCACTATGTTAAAATCTCTACTACTATGCTAAAATCATTTTCTTTCTTTTTTAGTTGGCAAAAGTTTGCCCTGTTTTTTTGCTTACTTCTGGCAAGTTCGCTGGTTTCTGCTCAGCAGCAAAGTATATCAGGCACTGTTACAGACGAGAAAAATGAGCCACTTATTGGGGCAAGTATCTTAGTCAAAGGAACAACTACCGGAACAGTTACTGATGTGGATGGTCGTTACACTGTACAGGCTTCTCCTACCGATGTGTTGATATTATCTTATATAGGTTACGTATCGCAAGAAGTTACAGTTGGCTCAAGAACAACGGTTAATACCACTTTAGCGCTTGATGCAAAAGTTTTGGATGAAATGGTAGTAGTAGGATATACCACGCAATCTAAAAAACTGGCTACCGGTGCTATGTCTCAGATAAAGACCGAAGAGGCACTGGCCGTACCTATCACCAATGCCGGAGAAGCCTTACAAGGAAGAGCTTCCGGTGTTACAGTAGTAACCGGTGGACAACCCGGAAGTACACCCGTGATACGGATAAGAGGATTTGGTTCTACCAATAATAACGGTCCTTTGTATATCATAGACGGCATGCAAACTACTGATGGTTCGGTGCTGGCGCAAATTGATCCCAATAATATTGCCAGCATGAACGTGCTAAAAGATGCTTCAGCGGCTATTTATGGAGCCAGAGCATCAAACGGGGTTATTATTATTACTACCAAAACAGGTGGTATAAATATGAAGCCGGTAGTTACGTTAAACACCTATTATGGTTTTCAGCAGGCAAGCAATATACCTGAACTGCTGAATTCACAACAATTGGGAGAAGTTTTTTGGCAAAGCTACCGAAATGATGGCATTACCCCAAGGCATCCCCAGTATGGTTCTGGCCTTGATCCCATTGTGCCCGAATATATCAGAGGTAATCCCGATTTACCTTACGATCCCTTAACCAACCGCCTTACGCGGGCGAGAACTGGTAACGACTGGCTCGATGAAATCTTCCAGAAAGGTGCTCTTCAAAATTATGACTTATCAGTTCAGGGCGGAGGGCAAAGCGCCCGGTACTTACTGTCGGCAGGTTACCAGAACAGAGAAGGGGTTCAACTGAATACCGGTTTTGAACGCTTTACCACCAGGTTAAATACGGAAATTGATGCAAATGAACATATCCGCTTTGGAGAACACCTTAGTTTTGCTTACAGTGATCAAGTAGCCCAGAACCAGGTACAGGGTGCTGTAGGTGTTAGCCCTCTGATTCCTAACTATGATGAAGGAGGTAATTTTGCCGGCGCCGGCCCTTCCACCGCTGCAGGCCTCAATAACCTGATTACTCCTCTTGCAAACCTGGAAAGAGGCAAAGATAATTTCAACCGGAACTTCCGCTTTATTGGTGATGCTTATGTAGAAGTAGACTTTTTGAAAGATTTTGTAGCCAAATCTACCTTTGGTGTCAACTTCAACAATAATTTTGCACATGCTGTAGTACGAAAAAGCCCTGAATCTCCTGAACCAGTTACAACCACTGCTCTTAATGAAATACAAAGCAACAGCACATCCTGGGTTTGGACCAATACACTCCGCTATAACAAGCAGGCTGGCGATCATAACCTCAATCTGCTTGGAGGCGCTGAAGCAGTAAGTGAGAATTTCCGGCTTTCTAATGTCCGGATTGAAAACTTTTTGCTGGAAGATGCAGATTATCTGATTTTAGGAACCGGCAGCAATGCACCTAATATTGCTGACAGCCGTTGGGAGCAAAATACCTTATACTCTTATTTTCTGAATGCTGATTATGCTTTCAAAGGAAGATATTTGGCCTCCTTTTCAGTAAGACGGGATAAAACTTCCAGATTTGCCCAGGGGAACAACGCAGGCGTATTTCCATCTGGTAGCCTGGGGTGGATTGTCAGTGAGGAAAGTTTTATGAAAAATATTCCGGCTGTGTCTTTACTTAAGTTAAGGGCATCTTACGGTTTATTAGGCAATCAGGCTATTCCTATTCCTAATCCTTATATCAATATCTATCAGGCCAGTCAGCAATATTCTTTTTATTCTATCCAGAATGGCAGCATCAATACAGGAACCATGTTATCTACACTGGGCAACCCGAACCTGCGCTGGGAAACATCTAAACAAGCAAATATTGGTTTAGATCTTGGTTTTTTAAATAATGACCTTACTTTCTCTGTAGATGTGTACAACAAGGCTACCAAAGACATGATTATTGCCAGTCCGCCGCCATCAACTGCTATAGATGCCAATGCGCCATATATCAATGCCGGTAAGGTAACCAACAAAGGAATTGATATGAATGTAGGGTATGGCAATTTCTCAAAAGAGGGGGCAGCGCTTAGATGGGATGTAAGCCTAAATGTGTCTGCTTATAAAAATAAGTTAGTAAGCCTGAATGATGCCAACCCAAGGGCTTTCCTTTCGGGAGCAAACTTTTATAATGGCATTATTACCAGAAGTTCAAACGGCCAGCCCATTTCCTACTATTATGGCCGGGATGTAATAGGTCTTTTCCAGAACGAGGAAGAAGTGGCTGCTGCGCCAAGCCAGGGTTTTGTAACGCCTGCCGCAGGGGTAGGCCGGTTCCGCTACCGCGATGTAGATGGAAACGCTGTTATCAATGATGCCGACAGAACTAATCTCGGAAACCCGCATCCCGATTTTACCTATGGCTTAAATGCTAATCTTGCTTATAAAAAATTCAGTTTAACGGTGTTCTTCCAGGGATCACAGGGTAATGAAATATATAATTTTCTTAAAGTATACACCGATTTTGGAACATTCTTCAATGGAAACAGAAGTGTAAGGGTACTGGATGCCTGGACAGATGCTAACCGGGAAGCAACATTGCCGAAAGTAGGAGTAAGTGTAAAGAACAACGAATCAGCGCCAAATTCCTACTATGTAGAAGATGGGTCTTATATACGGCTGAAGAATTTACAGTTGGGCTATAATTTCGATTTTCCTCAACTGGGCGTGAAGAATGCCCGCGTGTATGTGCAGGGAACCAATCTTTTTACCATCACTAAATACGAGGGTGTAGATCCTGAAGCAGGTGCAATCAGCGGAAGTGATCTTACTTTTGGCGTAGATAATGGCATTTTCCCAATCGCAAAGGCTTACACCCTGGGACTTAACTTTAGTTTTTAATTCATATAAAGAACATTTTTTATGAAAAAAATATCAATTGCTTTTCTAGCACTTTTCCTTGCATCGTCATGCGGAAAAGACTTCACTGAAATTTCTCCCAAAGGCATTATAACTTCTCAGTCTTTGGCTACCCGAGAAGGTGTAGATTTATTATTGGTCGGAGCCTATTCCATGCTCGATCAGATGAGAACCAATATCACTAACGATTATTATTCTACCGGTGATAAGTTCTGGTATGATATCATGTCGGATGATGCCCATAAGGGAGGTGATAATGGTGATCTGGCACCTCTTTTTCAACTGGCAAATCATAATTATGAAACCAATAATGCTTTTATATTTGATGACTGGAAGGGGCTGTATGCCGGTGTAAACCGCGCAAATATAGTTATTGCCCAGGCAGCTCTGGTGCAAGGGGTTGACTTGACTACTCAGATTGCCGAGGCAAGGTTCCTGAGAGCCCATTTCAACTTCAACTTAACCAGGTCGTGGAGAAATGTTGCCAATATTACTCCGGAAGATTTAAATGATCCCAATAAGCCCAATGAAGGTCCCCTTTGGAATCAAATAGAAGAAGATTTTCAATATGCCATCGATAATTTACCTCCAGTACAGGTTCAATCCGGGCGGGCAAATCAATGGTCAGCAAAAGCTTATTTAGGAAAAGTATACCTATACGAACGCAAATATACAGAGGCAGCAGCCATTTTGCAGGATGTAATTAATAACGGCCCCTATGCGTTGCTCAATGAGTACAATGATAATTTTGGAGAGGCAGGAGAAGCCGGACCTGAATCTGTATTTGCTATTCAATTTCAGAACGATGGCGGCCAGTCATTTAACGGTAACCGGAGCTTTCTTAAACCACTTGCCGGAGGGCCGCTGGGTACTTGCTGCGGCTTTTATCAGCCTACTCAGGATCTGGTGAACACCTTTCAGACAGATGCAACTGGATTGCCCTTGCTGGATACCTACAATCAGACTGATGTAAAAAATGACCAGGGACTGGCTTCCTTTCAATCGGATGGCGTAACACCTACTCCCTTTACGGTGCATGCCGGTACAGTAGATCCCAGACTTGATTTTACTGTAGGAAGAAGAGATATTGACTGGAATGGTTTCGGAAGGTTTGTGGGTGCTGCCTGGATAAGAGTACAGGCGAATGGCGGCCCCTATGCTACTAAGAAATTCCAGTACCGGGCCTGGGATATTGATGCCAACCGGGGCAAATTTGGCCAGTTCGAAAGGCCGGGTATTCATTATCAGATTATCCGTTATGCGGATGTATTGCTGATGGCAGCAGAAGCTTTGTTAGAGTCAGGTGGCAGCTTGACTACGGCTCTTGACTATGTGAATCAAATCAGAACCAGAGCAAAGAATTCTACTTATGTACCTACCATTCCTGGGGTGAATCCTACCAATTACCAGATTGAACTTTATCCTGCTTTTCCTGATGTGGAATTTGCCAGAAAAGCTGTCCGCTTTGAGCGCAGACTGGAATTGGCTACAGAGGGACATCGCTGGTTTGATTTGTCCAGGTGGGGTGCCGATTATTATGTAAATACCATGAATACATTTTTCAGTAATGAAGCGCGGACAATTAAAGGCCTGGAAAATCTTACCAGCCCGGCTATGCCAAAACATGCCGTATTGCCTATTCCGTTGAGTGCCATTGACTTGAGCAATAATGTATTGAAACAAAATCAGGAGTGGCAATAACCATTCAGCGCTCATTCGGTAAGTAAAGAATTTCAAATTACGCCAGAGTGCTGCTTCATAGACTTGATAAACATAATCAGTGAATGATTGATAATTTATTGTATTTTTACATTAAACTTTGTAATATTTCAAACCTACGCTTATGAATTTAATTCGATCCTTTACCTCTTTACAGAAGCCTTTTTTCTTCTTTTTTATAATGCTCATAGCTACCCGAAGCTTTGCGGCTGATCCCAAAACACTAGAAATTGGAGCCCCTGCACCAGATTTCAGCTTGCCGGGTACGGATGGTAAAACCTATACCCTTAAAAGCTTTGCCAGTGCCCAGGTTTTGGCCATCATTTTTACCTGTAACCACTGTCCTACCGCACAAGCCTACGAAGACCGCATGATAGCCCTGACCAAGGACTATAAAGCCAAAGGTGTAGCTGTAGTGGCCGTTTCACCCAACGACCCTAAAGCCGTATCTCTGGATGAACTAGGTTACTCGGATATGGGGGATAGTTTTGAAGAGATGAAGATCCGGGTAAAGGAAAAAGGCTATAACTTCCCTTATCTCTATGATGGGGAAACAGAGAAAATGTCGAGAGCTTATGGCCCGGTGGCCACACCACATATTTTTATCTTTGACAAGCAGCGTAAGTTACAATATGTAGGCCGCCTGGATGCTTCCGAAAAGCCAGGCTCAGCCAATGCAGAAGATGCCCGAAAGGCCATCGATGCTTTGTTAGCCGGAAAGGCGGTTGCTGTAGCGCAAACCAAAACCTTTGGTTGTTCAGTGAAATGGTCAGATAAAGCTGATTGGGCAGTGAAAGCACCACTGGTATGGGCAAAGGAGCCCGTTGACCTGGAAGCAATTGATGATGCGGGCATCAAAGCCTTATTAAAAAACGATACCGACAAGGTGCGCCTGATTAATGTATGGGCAACCTGGTGTGGTCCTTGTGTAACGGAAATGCCTGACTTTGTTGAAATCAACCGCATGTACCGCAGAAGAGACTTTGAGTTCATCACCATCAGTGCCGATAAGCCGGACAAAAAAGAGAAAGCCCATGAAATGCTCAAAAAGATGCAGGTTTCTGCCAAAAACTATATCTACAATTCAGAAGACAAGTATAAACTCATTGAAGCTGTTGACCCCCAATGGCAGGGTGCTTTGCCTTATACCATCCTGATTGAACCAGGCGGAAAGGTAGCCTACCGCACGCAAGGCTCTATTGTACCACAGGAAATGAAAAAGATGATTGTTGAAAAAGTAGGCCGCTATTATTAATGCCATAGTAAAATAACCTATGGCTTTTATTGTAAATGAAAGCTATCTGCTCACTGCGGCAGATTAATACCTAGTAGTGAATAGTTATTCCTGCTTTAAAAAGCAGCAGGGTGTGGTTGAGCAATTATCAGATTACAGTCTAATTAAAAATCACATCAAATAAAACCTGAAAATATCTAAAATAAGTTACTATGAAAAAAATTGCATTACCTGTATGCTTCTTATGCATAGGGTTACTCACTATACTTGGCCAGCCTGCTTTTGCACAGCAGAAAAAAGTAGGCATTTTTGATGGGCATGGGGATATAGGAAAGGACGTAAAGCCTGGTTCTGCCATGTATAATGGAAAAACACAGGAATATGAGATGAGCGGGTCGGGCTATAACATCTGGCTAGACCACGATGAATTTCATTTTCTGTGGAAAAAAATGAAAGGTGATTTTATTCTCTATACACGTGCCCGTTTTATAGGAAAAGGCGTTGACCCACACCGGAAAGTAGGCTGGATGGTTCGCAAGAATCTGGAAGGAAATTCTGCTCACATCAATGCCGTAGTACACGGTGATGGTCTTACTTCCCTGCAGTACAGGAAAACAGCAGGTGCCAACACAGATGAAATAAAATCCAAACTGACGCATGCAGACGTAATCCAGCTGGAAAGAAAAGGAAACACCTACACCATGCGGGTAGCTAAGTTCGGGGAGCCATTTGTGACTGAGCAGGTAGCCAATTTTGACTTGGGAGATGATGTATATGTAGGCTTATTTCTTGGATCGCACAACAAAGAGGTAGTAGAGAAAGGAACATACAGCGATGTACGGATTACTGTTCCGGCTCCGGAAACCCTGGTTCCCTACAAAGATTATTTGGGAAGCAGTATCGAATTGCTGGATGTAGCTACCGGTAAGCGGGAGATCATTTATACTTCGCCTAAATCGCTGCAGGCTCCCAACTGGACAGTGGATAACAAAAGCTTGATTTACAATAGTGAAGGGCTGATGTATAATTTTGATCTGGCAAATCGTAAGGCTGTGCCCATTAATACCGGCGAGGTAAAAAACAACAATAATGACCATGTACTTTCCTTTGATGGCAAAATGCTCGGCCTGAGCAGCGGCGTAAAAGAACTGGGTGGTTCTATTATCTATACTGTTCCGGTTACCGGCGGCACACCCAAACAAATTACGCCCAAAGGCCCTTCTTACCTGCATGGCTGGTCACCGGATGGCAAAACCCTTATCTTTACGGCAGAGCGCAACAAGGAATATGACATTTACAGCGTACCTGCTGCAGGCGGACCTGAAGTGCGTTTAACTACAGCAAAAGGCCTGGATGATGGTTCTGAATATACACCGGATGGCAAGCATATTTACTTTAATTCTGACCGGGAAGGCTCCATGCGTATCTGGCGCATGAAAGCAGACGGAAGTGAACAGGAAGCGGTTACCAACGATGATTTCCACGACTGGTTTCCTCATATTTCCCCCGATGGCAAATCAATTGTTTTCTTGTCTTTTCTGAAAGAAGAAGTATCATCCGGCGACCATCCTTTTTACAAGCATGTATATCTGCGTATGATGCCCATTACCGGAGGTACGCCCAAAGTAATTGCCTACTTATATGGCGGACAGGGAACGATCAATACCCCTTCTTGGTCGCCGGATAGCAAAAAGGTAGCCTTTATCAGTAACTCAGCAGATGTAGAAATAGGTGTGATGACCAACGCAAAAGCAAGCAGTAAATAATTATCCTATTCAATTATTCAGTTAAAATAAAATGATAAACAGACGAAGTTTTTTTAAAAATGCAGGTGCTTTGGCATTAGGCTCACTGGCAATTCCAGCAATTGCTAAGGGAAGTAATTTACTTGCAATGCAGAATTACGCTATTACTGGAGAGAAAAAATTAAAGACTATTGGTTTACAATTGTATTCGGTAAAAGATGTTCTGGAAAAAGACCTGAAAGGCACTTTACAGCAACTAGCAACTATAGGTTATAAAGAAATAGAATCATATCCGGGCAGTAAGGGCCATTACTATGGCATGGAGCCTAAGGCGTTTTCTTCTATGCTCCATGATATGGGTTTGAAATTGATAAGCAGTCATTTTGGATCCGGTACGCGTGAGGGTAAGGCAGAATCGTGGCACCAGGCTACTATGCTTACTAAACTGGATGAACTGGCAGACAAAGCAGCCCAAACCGGACAAAAATACCTGACCTGTTCCTGGATGGATAAAAGCTTACGCAACACGCCCGATGATCTGAAGCGTACGGCTGAATTGTTTAACGCTGTTGGAGAAACCTGCAAAAAGGCGGGTTTGCAGTTTGCCTATCACAACCATGCATTTGAGTTTGAGAAAGTAGGAGATTCGCTCATTTATGATTTTATGCTGGCCAATACCGATCCCAGGCTGGTGCAATGGGAGATGGATATTTTCTGGCTTGTAGCTGGCAATCACGACCCCGTAACTTACTTTAAAAAGTACCCGAACCGCTTTCCTTTGGGCCATGTAAAGGATATGGATAAACAAGACCAGAAAAAAAATACCGAAATCGGCACTGGTTCTATCACCTATACTGAGATATTGAAAGAAGCGAAAAAGAACGGGATGCAGCACTTTATAGTGGAGCAGGAAAGTTTTACCCGTCCATCCATTGAAAGCATGCAGATAAATTATAAAAATCTGTCTGCTATGAACGTATAACGTATTCAATTTATCCCACAAGTATTATTGAAAATAAACCATGAAAAAATCAATTTTAGCTCTTTGTACTGCCATTCTCTTATCAGTAATCGCGGTGCGTGCACAAAATCAGATTCGTGTGATGATTCTGGATGGTGAGATGAATCCCTATCATAAATGGGAGGTAGCCACGCCCATCATTAAAAAGATACTGGAAGAACCTAAAAAATTTGCCATTGATGTAGTAACTGCCCCATCTCAGGACAGTGACTTTAGTAATTTTATGCCCAAGTTCACTGATTACCAGGTAGTAGTGTTGAATTATGACGCACCAACAGAAAGATGGCCAGAGGCACTGAAAAAATCCTTTGAGCAATACCTATCTAACGGTGGTGGCTTGGTAACCATACATGGGGCAAATAACGCCTTTCCGGAATGGGCTGAATACAATAAAATGATTGGTATAGGAGGCTGGCGAAACCGCAACGAGAAAAGCGGGCCGTACTGGTATTATAAAGACGGTAAGTTGGTATCTGATACCAAGCCGGGGAATGCCGGTAGCCATGGGAGCAGGATTCCGTTCCAGATGAAAGTAGTGAATCCTAATCATCCGATTACAAAGGGCCTGCCTGCTGTTTGGATGCATCACAATGATGAGTTGTACGCCCAGCTTCGTGGGCCGGGTGAAAACATGGATGTGTTGGTAACTGCCTATTCGGATAAGAATAACAAAGGAACCGGCTATGATGAGCCCCAATTAATGGCACTTCCTTATGGTAAAGGGAGAGTGTTTCATTATGCACCAGGCCATGATGGTGTAGCGATGAGTTCTGTAGATTATGTGGTGCTGCTTCAACGCGGAACAGAATGGGCAGCAACTGGTAAGGTCACTCAGAAGGTTCCTGCCGATTTTCCAACGGCTAATACGGTTTCATACAGAGCGGATATAGCTGCGATGAATACTGCTGGTGATGCGAAAGCTGGTAAGTAGTTTTGATGAGTGATTTTTTCTCAAAGCTGAAGTTGGTGTTTTAGAGAAGCACGTCAGTAGCAGAATTTTTGGGTGTATTCCTACATACTGTATGTCTAAAAGGCTGTTTGAAGTTTTAGTTTTGAAGTGCAGCATTGGCACAGATAAATAAAATTCAAACAGCCTCTGCTTTTACTTAATAATTCAATTTCATCAAATAAGTATAGTTATACTGCAAACTTTCCAGGGGCGAATGATCCCATTCCTCCTGTTCTACAAATAAATACTTCATATCCGATTTCTTGGCATGTTTCAGCAGCCCGGCAATGTCTATCCGGCCTTTACCAAATTCGGTGCTTTCTGCCTTGTCATTTTTGATATCCTTTATATGCCATAATGGGAAACGGTTGGGGTACTTAGCAAAATATTGTATTGGATCGCCACCGCCAACAATTGCCCAGCCCAGATCTAGCTCCATCTTCACTAAACCAGGATCGGTGTTATCCAGTAATACATCATATAAGGTTTGTCCGTTTTCCTGCGCAAAATCAGAACCGCCGTTGTGGTATCCGAAAATAAGATTGGCTTTTTCGCAAACTTCCGCCGATTTATTGAAGATGTCAGCCACCCGTTTGTAATTATCTACCGTTTGTCCTCTGGAAGGTAAACCCGGAGTAATCAGATATTCCTGTCCTGCCTCGGCCGCCTCGTCTACACTTTTT
>Ga0181465_100040_pt1 | contig 29253 bp, 19 predicted proteins | sample InSIn3gowninarea_FD_119076 | JGI IMG/M metagenome (GOLD analysis project Ga0181465, IMG submission 119076) | Clean room microbial communities from NASA Spacecraft Assembly Facility at Jet Propulsion Laboratory, Pasadena, California, USA -... ... | reverse complement strand
AAAATATAAAAAAAATAATAAATTGTTTGCTAGTGAAAACCAGGAAACTGGCACTAAGCAAACACGAATTCATAGGGGAAAACCAAGGCAACTTGGACTCTATGAATTCCTTACTCTTGTTCTACTGTTCTCACACAAATTCATTGCAGGAACTCTTCCACAAACATTTGACTTGAGGACAAGTTGAAGCTTAAGCAAGGAGGAGAATTGCACAAGAACTTTAGTTGTGCTTCCTCTTAGTTGTGCAGCTGAAGTATAAATGGAACTTGTATTGTCAACAGCTGGGACCTAAAAAATCAGAGGGACCTGAAAATATCAGAACAACATGTACATATGTCATAAGCATGTGCATAACAGAGGGACCTGAATAAAGAACACATTACAGAGGGACCTGAACATCAGAAATTCAAAGCACCAGAGCATGCAGAATAAGGAATAGCAATAAATTCTACTTTTCAATCTATCTACAACATTTGATCAACTGATTTCATTTCACTTGTATCGACATCATCCAAGGTAGTATATGTATCGTCATTTTTGTGCTTGAAAATTCAAATTTTTCTTAGGACTTTTTAGTCTTTGTTAAGTTGAAATTAGTACCTAAAGATATTAATTATATATTAATTATCATTCTATAACCTATATTCCTTGTACATACCCTAAAACCCTTACACATTCATTCTATTTCATGTTCATTTACCCCATACCATTTCATGTTTATTAACCCTAAGTATTTTTCTTTAGAAGCCTAAAGGGACCAAAATGAGGACAATATGTCAACCTGCACATGCAATTCAGTGATTAGAAATGGTGATAATTTTAATATGACCCAAGATGGTCATTTTAAAATTATAATAAGGATGTGCAAATCCATATGTACAAATATTTAAATATATTTGAATATATAATGCGCTATATTTACAAATATTCGAATATATTTGAATATATGCAAATCTTTGAATATATTTAAACATATGGGAAGTCATTTGCATAATGCGCAATATGACAAAGGACAAATGCAATAACCTATAAACTATGCGCAATATGGACAAAAGGCAAATGCATATACAACTATGTTTATAAACTATGCATAATGCATAAGGCGCAATATGGAAAACAAAACGCATATGCATATATAATAAACTTGGGATACAAGGCAAGGCAATATGCAGCGCATAAGATAAAGTCAAAACTCAATGTAAAATCAAATCTCTACGTGGCAGCAGGGTATTGCATATTGGTAAAGGATATTGAAGTTGCGCATCGCCCAAACGTAGTTGCATAATACGTGAATGAGTGCCAAGCAAGTTTGAAGCACACGACAATTTATATGATGATACTATGTAATGCGGCAATCATATGCAGTTAAGTTAGAAGCGCCAAAGGTTATTGCACGTCAACCATTATTGAATGAACAGTGAAATGCAGAGTAGGTCATGAGTATAACGACAATGCGGGTCAGCACATGGGTACGGGGTAGACAACGTGGCATGGCGACCATTTCCCATTGGAGCAAGGAGTTATGTGCATAACGTTCAACCTACAAATATAATTCTACCGTCCTCATGACACAGTCGGGCGACTGGTCAATAGGACCACCATACAACCATATTATCCATACGTTCAAGCGCGTACAACCATGAAACGGTCATGAACTGACCGATGGTTTCCTGCCCTGTGTAAAACTAATTCCTCATCGCCGAATAGCTCAGAACAATTGTGTTTGAAGAGCTACGTAGTGCAAGCTAGTGAAAGGGAAATTGAAGCGGATTTGTGAAGATATAAGGAGGAAACTATCCCGAACGTAACGCCAAGTGATCACTGAACTTTCGGGATCTATTCAGGTAATGGCGTGATTTGTTTAGTTCAGCAACTATGCGATGTGTTGTAGCCTGTGATTAATAACCAATGCATCTGCTCTTGCCACCATTCAGCGGAACGCAGCTACAGGGATTCGGAGCGCCGATTAACACTCCTCAGCGCTTGTTGGTTTCGCGCTGTTGGATAATTTTTTTGTGTTCATATGCCTGATATATTGCATGCCGTGGAATGGAAACGGCCTGTAAGGCAAACAAACATGAAGAATGTTACTCTGTTCTGGTCAATACAATGGATAGTAAAGTCGTGTAGGCCGAGCCATGTAAAGTGCTGTATAATATACAAGTTTTTATAGGAGGCCGAGCGCCGATTTTCAGAAAGACAAAGGCCGAATTATTCCAAAATCCATCTTATTTAAACACACTGTTTGGTTTTTCAAAGTTTTTATTTGAGGCTGAGCGCTGTTTGATTTGAAGCCGAACCATTTGAGAATGCACCATTTGTTTTTAAAGAGACTGTATATACATAGGCCGAGTGCACTGTTCGTTTTAATGACTGTATATACATAGGTCGAGTGCACTGTTTGTTTTAATGACTATATATACATAGTAAATGCGCTATTTGATTTTGGTGATAGTATATACAATATAGGGTGTTGGCATATATGGAACAGTGTAAGAATAATGCCTAAACAAATACATTAGAAAACCAAGGACCCTTTATGGAAATGATGTTTTCATATGTATTTTGTTTATCAGAACAGAGTTTAGCATATTGACAAGGATACACAAGTGTTTGATTGCTTGGACAGGGAATTGAAACAGTGTTGCTGCAGAGAAAAGGTAAACAGAGGCTGAGGAAATCAAATTCAAATTGTTGTGAAGAAGCAGGTAACCCTCTCTGCTTTCAGAATTTCATTTTAAAAAAGAGCAGTAGTCATAAATTATTATTGTTAAGATGAAATTAATGACAGCAGAAGCGTATATCCAATGGTTTTCAGAAACAATGTCAGCCAGAGTAGAGCCAAAATTTTAAATAGAGAGCTGGAGGAAGGAAACTATAGAAAAACTTTACCAAGCAGAACTGATAGGCTTTTTGCAAAAGTTTGATGGCCATTCTGAAGAAATAACCAGGGACTTTATAAACAATTACAGTCAGGACCAGACACGGGTAAGAGATGTCATTATTCCTGTGACTCAAGAATACCTTTCCCAAGCTCTAGATCTTCCAATGATAGGTGAAAAATATCACAAAGGCCTGCACTTCAAGGAGAAAGCATGGACTTTCTTCCTTGAAAAGAACTGGAAAGGGACTTTTGATAGAACCAAGGGGATACCAAGGGAATGGTTCAATGAACCATGGGGTGAGTTGGTTCTGGTCATCCAGAAGTTTTTGATATGTGATAGAGGATATAGTGTTGCCCACCTATATCATGTCCGGCTTCTACAGCATATGAAGGGAGAAGATAGGATTAACTTGCCATATTTCTTATTTAGGAGCCTCTTGAGAATAATTGAAACAGTGAGACATGAACACAGGCCCAAAGCAGGACAGATTTACCACCAAAGATTGATCAAAATCCTAGTTGAGTATCAAGTGAAGTCACAAGGCATAGTATGGAGGGAGTTCATGTCTAAAAATCAGTTTATTAAACAGATTAATGAAGTGCAGGATAAAGTTGAGCAGGAAAACAGAGGATTGATGAGTTCACCCTTGTATCCCAAAACAAGAGCTAAACAGCAAAATAACATGGCCATGCAGGAAAATGAAACATCTGTTATGTCTATTCCTAGAAGATTTAGGAATAAGAATCCCATTGACTTAGAAAAGGAAGTAGATACATATTCTCCAAGAAAACAGGTAGAAAATGACATTGCACAAGAAGTATTTGAGAGGGATTCTTCATATGATGATGCAGCAGCAGCATCACTAATCAAAACAACACAAGATTTTGAAAAAGAAATCAATTTGGGAAGAATCAGGGACTTAACTGACCAACTAGAAATTAGTAAAACCCTGGAAAAACAATTAAAAGAGGAAAACAAGGCAAGTAAAAAGGATAATACTAAGTTGGTCAAGGCAAATGAAAAGCAAAATGAAGAGCTAGGGAGACTCAAACGGAAAAATGATCTACTTTCTATGCAAGCATTTAAATGGTTAAAGGAAAAGAATATGTGGCAGGCAAAGTATGAAAAACAGAAGGTAAAAGCAGCTTTGTTCAGGGAAAGACATGACTCAGGTTTGGATTGTTTGGTCAGAGCAGCACAACAGGAAGCATCTACAGGAACCACTTCTACTACAGAAAGAAGGAGATCAAAGAGAAACAAGCAAGCATGGGGACATGCTTTATGATCAGCAAGGGGGAGATGTTGGCCCTCAGTTTTGGTCTTCTTTTTGCTCTAAGAAACTTACTAATCCATCTATTTACCATCCATTTCTCACTTTATCCATTCCATTTTGATGTGTTTTATCTCCATTCAGGTATTTAATTTTAATTTTGCAAAACTCTAAAGTTTTTATGAAAATTTGGTTTTAAGTGCAAAATTGGCAGCTTCAGAAATTCCCGTAATAGCTCATTGGTTGATATGGTTGCAGGACACTTGGACACGAATGGCATGCATGGATGGACAGCTTGGGAACTAGGACTAAGCCAGCCATGCTTAGTTCGAACAGAACAAGCTTTATTAAGCCCATTTGGGGCTGGTCAACCATAACTAGTCATTCAGAAATCTCATAAAAATAGGGTAGTTTAGAGATTTCTATGGGATTGACCATATCTCTTGGGATGGGAGTGATAAATTCGACCTAGATAGATGGACAAAAGTAGATGGATTTGTTTGAGTGATTATAGATCAGTTGGTTTCATGAGACTTCTATTTAAAAGCCAAAATGTTGATGGCTTATGTATTGGATTATTATACTTTTATGCTGAAACTCTTTTGGATTGGAGAACTAATTTGAAGGCTTGTTTTATTATCATTTTGTTGTTCAAATATATGGATGTGTGACTGAATTTGAGCTTCTGATATCAAGCTTTTAAGTGTGCAAGGCAAGGGTGGAGGGCCCCCACTCCAAGCTAAGTACACTTCCTTGTTTAACATAGCTGTATTTCCTGCAATTTAGTTAATATAGAATCAGTTTTCATATTTTATTTTAGATTGATTTATGATTGATGTATGGTGGTTAATTTCATTAGTTTATTCATCATATTAGTAAATGGAAAAACAAAGTGTTTAAGTTGAACACTCCTCTTATTAATTTGGTGAACTGTATTTAGTTTCCTTTGATTGCATGCAAATAGTTTCTTTCATGTAATTTTGTCATTAAGGTGAATGAGTTATGATGAAACATACTGTGTGTCTCTTAAGTTAAGAGCTCTCTTTCATTAATAATTTATCCATCTTAAGTTTTAATTTCAATCTCTGATTCATTGGATAATAATTGAGGTAGAAGTGGACTTCTTAGGTTAAGAACCATTTCAGTGTTTTTCCTCTTTTAAATCAATTGAATTAGAAGTTGTAATATGAATTGATTCTTTCAAGGTTTGATTAGTATCTGATATTCACATATAGTGAGCTTGCCTCAAAGTACTACCAACCCAGATTGATATTTAAATACTTGTGTTAATTTAAGTTAATAAATTAGCTCAACACCACTCGTGGCTTCTCTCAAAAGGAAGGTATAGATTATGACGAGATACTTGCACCTGTTGCCCAATACACCACCATCCGCTCGATCATAGCCCTTGCTGCTTCACAAGGATGGAACCTACATCAAATGGATGTCAAGATGGTGTTCTTGCATGGTTCGACCAAAGAGGAAGTATACATGGAACAACCCAAGGGATTTGAGATTCATGATCGGAAATCTCACGTGTGCAAGTTGAAGAAACCCTCTATGGGCTGAAGCAACCACCCCGAGCTTAGTATGAGAGGATCGATAGCTACTTGATGAAGTTGGGATTCACTAGGAGTGAAGTTGATCCAAACCTTTACTTTAAGGTTGAAGATGATAAGCCTCTCATACTAGTGTTGTATGTTGACGACCTCTTTCTGACAGGTGTAGACCCTCTCATTCACAAATGTAAGAGGGAGTTGGCTTCCGAGTTTGAGATGAAGGACCTAGGATTGATGCACTATTTCCTAGGGCTAGAAGTCTAGCAGAAGCTAGGGGAGATTTTCCTATCTCAAGGAGAATATGTGGTGAAGATATTGGAGAGATTCGATATGGTGGACTGCAAGCCCGTGACTACCCCGATGGAGCTTAACTTCAAGAAGTTAAGCGGTAGTGTTGTCGGACCTGTTTTGGGAAATGCTACTGAGTATCGTCCACTCATAGGAGCATTGATGTTCTTGGTGAACTCCCGTCCGGATATATGTTTTGCAGTCAACACGTTGAGCCAACATATGGTTGAACCTCACCACTCACATTGGATTGGTGCCAAGAATCTGTTGAGATATCTTCATGGCACAATCACTCATGGGTTGAGATACACTGTCGGAAATGTGAGAGTACATGGATATACCGATACTGATTGGGCAGGCAGTGTGGTGGACCGAAAGAGCACTTCCGAGTGTTGTTTCTCTTTGGGATCTGCCTCGATATCCTGGATGAGCAGGAAGCAAAAGTTGGTGGCTTTGAGCATTGCTAAGGCAGAGTACATTGATGCGAGTATGGCCTCTTGTGAGGTTGTCTTGTTGCGAAAGCTCTTCAGTGAGTTGTTTGGATATACATTATATACTACCGTGATCCTGTGTGACACCCAGAGTGGGATTTGTTTATCAGAGAATCCTGTATTTCATGATCACTCCAAACATATCGATATTAGGTACCACTTTATCCGGGATATGGTACAACGAGGAGAAATAAGGCTCCATCATATCGGTACAGATGAGCAGGTCGCCAACATTCTGACGAAGCCCCTAGGAAAGGTTAAATTCTTGAATTTCTGAGAACGACTTGGAGTCGTTGAGAGACCCTCTTATGAGGGTCCTGCATGATGCATGCATTGAGCTCTGGGAGCTCCAGAGGGCTTGGGGTACTTCTTGGAGCGACAAGCAACCATAGGGTGACTCACCCTCCCCTAGTTGTGCGCTATGTACAAGGTGAAAGGTTCAGCCTTCCCCTGTGACACCCCATGGCGACTTATGGACAGGATGAGTGGTTCTCATGTCGAGGCATCCTACCCATGCAGTCTAGGACTCATGGGAAGTACCTCTCATCTGGCCAATGAGTAGGGAAATAGGGTTAGGGACCATAGTAGTACTATCGAGGGACGCATCGTTGTATCTACCATACTCCCTATGCTAGGATGACCTCCATTGATCTGGGATCAGTATGAGTGGTTTGAGACACTCTCTTCTAGCACTGATCTGTGATCAGTAAGAGTGGTATGAAACACTCTCTGGGACTGACTTTGGGTCAATAAAGAATGGTATGATACATCCTTGCTTCTTCATAGTTCAGCAAAGCAGAGCAGAGCCGAGCAGTGCATTTGATGGCAGAGATAGTACCGACGGTCAGATGGATTGGCAGATGGAGTTCTCCCTAGTTGAGAGGGAATGTTAAAATTGGCAACTAGGGCCAAACTCCATGTGGGTCATCTTATTTATGGCAACTGATATTTTTCTTGGATTCTTCTCGTCGAGAGGTGTAGGATTGATCTGACGATCATCCGATTCCGACAAGTATTTATGGAGATATGAATTTATATGTATTTACTTGACAAATTGTCAAGGTCGGCCAGCAACTAAATGTGTGGCACACACATCCTCAATGATTCATATACATACAAGTTAGGTTAAGGCATTATTCACTCATCTCATCTTACATTCTTCTCTCTCTCTCCTTACTTGATTGGGTATACAAGGAGCAGCATCTCTCACGTGGGAGAAGAAGGACACAGCAGGAAGGAAGACGCAGATAGGAGGACACAGGTTTGTTTCAGCGTTGACTGAGGTTGACCTAGGAGCAACAAGCTATGTTTGACTGTGTTGACCAGCGAAGAGGTTGTTTTGACTTTGGCCTAGTGTGAGGAGTCTCCATCAAGCAAGCTGCAAATCTGAACAGCAAACTGTTGACCTGAATTGACCACGAATTGACCAGCGTTCACTGGTTAGGGTTGACCGCAGGGTTGCATATGCGTTGACCACTTTTGACCATCTATTTTGGATTGTTTTGGGTTGACCTTCATGTTGGAATTTCTAAGTCTGACACGTTAGAAACCCTTCATGCACTTTACTGATTTATTCCTACCTACTTGTTCTGTTAATTAACAAGTTATTTACCATGTAAATACTAGAAATAACTACAAGTGCATGCTCAACACATTACAGATCATCAACTGAAGGAAACAAAAACAAACACACAAGTGACACCGTTGTTTTTGGACTAATGTCCCCAGAAAAACCCAATGCAGGAAAACCAGTGCAGCAATCTGAGGGTTTGATTTATTAAGCAGTTTCAGAATACAATTTGGGTGCCAAATCTGGCTCACCCAACAGAGAAAATTCTCGGCAGTAGTACCTCTCTACTCGGAAGTAGATATTCCGGCTGAAACCCTGGATAAACACTCTAACACCTCCATAGCTCCAATCTGCCCCATGAAACCCCAACGTCAGCCTCTCTCTGGCCTAGCGTTAGCCCAACGTCACTCTGGCTTGGCCTGCGTCAGCCTCTGGAGGCATTGTGTCAATCCTCTGGCCCTCTGCATCACCCACATGGGCCCTCTTAAGCACTACGCAGCTTTTGGTTGCCTCTACGTGATCCCTTGGCTGCTTCTGCATCCCTCTCTCCGGCTACAGCATTGATCCTCCCGGTGCTATCTCTGCCTCTCTGCTTTTGTATTCACTACCCCTCAGCTGCAACTCTGATCACTCTCTCAACTTTCTCAGCAAACCCTACCCCAGAAAGTCAAAATCTTGATCTCTTGATGTGTTCTCCAAGTGACCCTCAAGCCTCCTCTTATACTTTTCCGTTGACAAATCAATGGCCAAGATTAAATTCCTAATCAACGGCAAAGATTAGATCTGGCTTGATTCATGAATTTTGGACCACTAACACAATTTTATATTAAAACACATTAATATTTTAATTTCCCTAAGTTTAGACTTAGGGACTCCATTAAAAATATTAATTATTTTAATATCTCCCAAACTGTTTAGAATCTGTCCAAACCCTTTCTGGGTATTGAAGATCTCATGTGCCTTAGCCTCTCCACCAATCATCCAATGCTACCCCAAATCAACACTCCCTCTTAACAAGGACTGTGCTCTAGTAATACTCCTCACTAAGTATCACCCTAATCATCCGGCATCGGTCCCTGTGCTGATGTTAGGCCCGCTGCCCAACATCCTCTGCACTGCTGCATCCTATACTGCTACCCATGGCCCCACCACTGCCACTGCTACATCTGTACTGCAACTCCCTCTGCATCTATGCTGCTGCCCATGGCCCCTACCACTGCCACTGCTGCATCTACAACCCCTCTCATCATGCTGCATCGTGCTTCCCATAGCACTACCACTGCTAACTGCTGCACTGCAACCCAGTTATTGAGAAGTAAGTAACTGATCTCCCAACACCGACATCTCCATCAGGCTAGAAACACTCATGATGTTGAAGCTCCCTTTGTCACTGACAAGTGCTCCTTGTCTGACTTCTGTGTTGCTGCAACAACTCTGTGCATCTCGCACCGTTGCACACCTCTCTGTGCCATCCTGCACTAGTGCAACACTCCCATGCTTTCGCACTGCTGCCTCACGCTATCCTGGGAATCCTGCACTGTAGCTCCCTCTGCCGCTCCATCCGCATCCGTCTCTAATGACATCCGCCAGTACTGCTACTTCTCTTCGGGGCTCCCGTAGCAAGGTCTAATCCAAGAGATTGGGTACCTCGAGCATCTTGCCCCTCATCTCCAGTAGTCCATCTAAGTACAGCTCGATGTCTCCCCACTTCTGCTTAAGTGGTGTGTGTGCACTCATGGCACAGTCATTGTCTGTCTCCACTTCCTTCTTTGCCCTTGCTGGCGTTGCCTTACTCTTAGAGGCCTCTCCCTTGCTCTTCTTCCTTGGACACTAGGTCACATAATGACCCAGCTCCCCACAGTGGAAGCATTTGACCTTGGAGAGGTCCTTCTTCTTCCGTTTCTTCTTCTGTTTGACCTTGGAAGTCAGCTAATCCCTGATCTCCTTCAATCGACCGCGGAAGGGATCGATCTATTCTCCCTTTTCCATTTAATATGATCGCAGTTGATTTTCTAATAACATCCTTCTCTGCACAAAAGTATGCTGGTACAATTTATTTAGGGCCTCCCACATCTCATTTGTTGTTTCCTTTTCGCCAATATGTGGTACTACATGATCCTTGACCCCGTCAAGGATGATGCTCTTGGCCCTCACCATTGCCTCCTCGTATTTGTCATTATCAGTTGGGTCAACTGGGATAGCTATCGTCCTCAAGGCAAAGTGCTTGACACGATTCCTGTCTAGAATGGATAGGATTCTGGCCTTCCAGAGTACGAAGTTTGAGGCTCTGTCTAGTTTGTCCTGGTCTCTTACCCCGTTCACTGCCATCTCATTGCTCCTCTACTTCCCTCCTGGAAGTTCTCAGTGACTCCCTCTGAGCCTCAATTTCCCTCCTAGAAATCCTTTTGCCAATGTCGAGATGACCCCACTTTGATCCTTAGTGCTGCTACACCACTGATCTGGATTTCTTGGCTAGAAACCCTCGGTAGTAACTCCCTCCTCCTTGGTCTTGCCCTGTTAGGTATTGTTCTGACTACAGTACGCCACCAGCTCCACTCTACAACTTACCCACAGCCTCTTAAACCCCAGCAAACTGAAGGTTAAAGCTCCTAGGCTCTGCGCAATCGCGACACCGGTAAATCAACCTCCTCAACCAACTGCGTCAACCCTCCTAGCCTCTGCGTGAGCCTGTCTTTGCCTCCCTCAGCCTCTGCGCTGCCTCTGCCTAGCTCAATCTTGATGACGCAGACACTCCGTCACCCCTTCCTTGTTGCTACTCTGCTAGGGACAGCTTTTGTCACTCGGGATTGCTGTTTTCTGTTGCTACTGCTCTGCTCGACTAATGTCCTAAGTTCTCCTATGATCTGCAACCACACTCTAATACCATGTTGGAATTTCTAAGTCTGATAGGTTAGAAACCCTTCATGCACTTTACTGATTTATTCCTACCTATTTGTTCTGTTAATTAACAAGTTATTTACCATGTAAATACTGGAAATAAATACAAGTGCATGCTCAACGTATTACAGATCATCAACTGAAGGAAACAGAAACAAACACACAAGTGACACCGTTGTTTTTGGACTAATGTCCCCAGAAAAACCCAATGCAGGAAAACTGGTGCAGCGATCTGAGGGTTTGATTTATTAAGCACTTTCATAATACAATCTGGGTGCCAAATCCGACTCACGCAATAGAGAAAAATCTCGACAGTAGTACCTCTCTACTTGGAAGCAAATATTCCGGCTGAAACCCCGAATAAACACTCCGGCAGCTCCACAGCTCCAATCTGCCCCACGAAACCCCAGCGTCAGCCTCTAGGGACTGCGTCAGCCTCTCTCTAGCCTAGCATTAGCCCAGCGTCAGTCTGGCTTGGCCTGCGTCAACCTCTAGAGGCACTGTGTCAGTCCTCTGGCCCTCTGCGTCACCCATGCTGGCCCTCTTAGGCACTGCACAGCTTCTGGCTGCCTCTGCGTGAGCCCTTGGCTACTTACACGTCCCTCTCTCTGGCTACTACGCTGATCCTCCAAGTGTTATCTCGGCCTCTCTGCTTCTGTATTCACTGCCCCTTAGCTGCAACTCTGATCACTCTCTTAACTTTCTCAACAAACCCAGCCCCAAAAAGTGGAAATCTTGATCTCTTGGTGTGTTCTCCAAGTGACCCTCAAGCCTCCTCTTATACTTTTCTCGTTGACAAATCAACGGCAGAGATTAAGTCCCTAATCAACAGCTAAGATTAGATTTGGCTTAATCCATGACTTTTGGGCCATTCTAACACAATTTTATATTAATTCACATTAATATTTTAATTTCCCTAAGTTTAGACTTAGGGACTCCATTAAAAATATTAATTATTTTAATATCTCCCAAACTGTTTAGAATCTGCCCAAACCTTTTGTGGGTATTGGAGATCTCATATGCCTTAGCCTCTCCACCAATTTCGTGGCTAGAGCACAATCGATGCTACCCCAAATCAACACTTCATTGTTGTTGAAGGTCGAGTTGACCAAGGTTGACTCAATGACATTTGTGGACTGTTTGACCAACTTTGAAAGTGATGGTCAGGGTATTATTATTGTTGTCATAAAATTACAGAACTGTACATTTGTACTATTTCTCTCTCTGCATAACTATTGAAGATTATAGAAGAATCGATCAAAGGGTTTCCCCACATTGGGGTTTGTCCCTCGCTAGCCGCCACATCTAGTGTCTCTTGTCTTGGCTTGTCTTCTATCGATCTATTACGTTCTATCATCATTTTACTTTATGTTAATGTGATTGCTAAAACAGTGAATGACATTGGGCCAATAAGAAGAACTTGAAGTAAATTGCACTAAGCATAGAACATACCATAATTTAACAATAACTAAGTAATTGTAATTAGAAGGTTTGAGGACAAGTTTGCATCAGCAAATTTCATAGTGGCACAACTTGCATCATCAGATTTGAAGGCATCTTCAGTAGCACACACTGCATCAGTAAACATCCTCAGGTACAACAGTGGTGTACTTGCATTAGCACACATCTTCAAGTACAACAATGGCACACCTCGCATCAGTGGTTTTCTTTGAGGTATGAAACTGACTACTCGATAGAAGGCATATTGCAATCAAAGAAGTAGTATTAAAGGAAGCAAAATTGTAGCTTGGCAGTTAACATACTTTTGCTTATTATCTTCTGAAGTTAAGGGACTTTGTTGAATGCCTTTGTAAGTGGGTCCTTGTCCCTGGTATGGGAGCCCACAGTTCAAACTTCATTTCTCTATTTTACATATTCAGGGTGGTCGGGTGGTGTAAGGCAAGAGAATGAAGTCTCCTTCAGGTTGAAGCTTAAAAAATTAAAAATACTTCAGGGTGGCAGGGTGGTGCTAGAGCAAGTTGGAGCTTGCAAGGTGTTGAAGCATCCTTCTAGTTGGAGCTGGTAACCTAGGATATTGGAGCATCCTTTCAGGAATTGGAGCTTCATGATAAATTGAATGCTTTTCTAGAGTACTAGGAAGTTGGAGCTGAAAAATTTTGTACTCATAAATTATATTAGAAAATAATTGAATATTTTTCTAGAGTATTAGGGTGCCCTCTCTCATCAACTCTTTTTGAGATTTACGATGATACTCTAGAGTCTTTTATCCAAGAACATTTTCAAGACGACGATGATTGTCTTCTACACCACATGTTTCATTTAGCTTGTTGCACTAAAAGTTAGATAGAGTCTAGGTCATCCTTCTCAAGTACATCATTAAAAGCAAGTGACTTGTCCCCCAACTCATTGTTCAAATGAAGTTTAGAGATGAGCTCTTCGTCTCAAGGTCATTTTATGTCAATATGGTTCATTCATAAAACCATGATTTTGGAGACTCGACCTTGATGGAGACAAGTATCCCTACTAAGCATTTTGTTCTTCAAAGGCCATTGTCTCGACCAATATGGTTGCACTTGATCTTGGTTCTCAAGGGTCTCTCGATTACATCAATCAATGGTCTTCTCCACAAACCATCTCTCTACCACCCACGCCCCCCCCCCCGCGCGCCCCGCCTTAGGTACTCCTTTAAGGGGCTTAGTCACCTCCTACCATCCAACAAAGATTTGGCAGTCTATCATGGAGGACATCTATCACCTAGATTGCACCTCTAGGTGGGTCTCAACCCTAAGAATGACCTTCCATGCTAAGGATTTCCTTGGGCTAAGAGAAGATCTAATCATTTGACCTTCATACATGGGTTGAAATTAGATGCATGCCCTAGGTATCCCCTTTGATTAGCTTTAGTTGGGCTCCCATAACATCAAGGTTTGCCAATTATGTTGTTGAAAATAATGTAACTAGGTTCGGTCTTCATTATGTCAAATAATGTAACAATGTAATTTTTGTATTTTTGTATTATTACTTGAGCATGGGTTTCATGCTCAAGAAATTTTTATTTTTAATTTTAAAAGACAACCATGAGATGTTACACTTGTATTGACTTTACTTGTCAAAGAGTCCTTCCAGATCATCAAATGAAAACCACCGAAATGTACCCACGAGATTCATGCCCACCGAAATCAAGGGATATGGTATTCGCTTGTAATGTCGGTCTAATGAAAGGGATCATGCCAGCTTGAAGTAGGGTATACAAGACTATAAATAGGCAATGTCGATCTCACTTTGAAACACAAGTGACACACAGTCATTCTCGCAGCAAGGACAAAGAAAGACGAGACGAAGGAGGAGAGCCGCAGTAGAGGAAGTTTGTTCTCTCACCCGAGATCATCTTCGGATCTATTCGGACGTGCGGAGGTCTGGTCTTATGCTAGGGCATCATTGCGAAGGTGTATTGTTTGGGTTTACATGATAGATCTAGCCTCAATCTATGAGGCAGATCCAATCTCTTGAAGATCGAAGTATTGGAATAGCTAGAAGAGCCTCTATCACCCTCGCGTGTGCCTCCATAATCTGAAGATGACTGTAATATTTTCGTTGCTCTTGGACAGTACATATTTTGGCATACAGTGAAGTGAATCAAGCTCAACTCAAGGGGTTGCTTCATGGGTGTTTACTTTGCATGGAAAGCGAAGGTGGAAGGAGTCTACAGGAAGCTGATCTCGGCATGTTTTGTTGACTTTCATCACTTTGGTACAACCCTACTATACAGTGCGAAGTTGTAGAAGGAGATTCAATGTTTGGGTACATTTCGAAAGGTTTGTCATTTTGATGTTGAAGGCTATCTTGTGTCTTTTGTAAGGATCTTGGAATTCGTAAATAAAGATTCTATAAGAAAGAGTTCAAGGGTTTTTCCTCTCAAGTTTTGGAAAGGTTTTTGCCCTGGCTTGGTGCCAATATCTTGTGTACTCGTGCATGATTGATCTTCTTGTTTTGATCGCTGATTCATGATAACAATACATGTGAATAATATCAATCAAATCTAAAGAAAATAATATCTCAAGCAGTTATCATAGTAAAGAGAAATAGAATAATTGTATTGCCCTTAATTTCTCAATAATGAACATATGTCACTTGAGATAGAGACAAATGAGCATCTTATTTTCCAAAGCCCTATCTATTGTGAGATCAAAGGGAGATACTACTATCTATCTTAAGATTCAAGGAACTCCCTCTCCACTTTTTTCCACTACCTCGACTCAAGAAGTCATTCTCTCTTCATGAGGGAAGTATTCAAACACAAATCCTAATCTTTACAAGTTCTATCCCAATTGGAGGCCTCCGAGAGGATTACTTCATACTTCCAAGTTGTCCCATCTATTCAATGCAACAAACAAGAAGCATAAATTAATAAGACGTCAAATTCCATATCAGTGCAACCTCGCATTACCTCTTGACCTCAACCCACTTACCTTGAGGGCTAACTTACCTACTTGAGACCAATGAGGAGTCATTACTCTTAGACATAGGGCATACACCACCAACTCGAAAACAAGCCAATTTGGTAACCAAAATGTCAAGCTCCCACCCCCTCCAGTACCCCATCTCTCAGGTCTGCTTGAGCATCTGGGCTTCTATTGAGAATTTCTTCATCAATACATTGGATGTTAGGAGAGTCGGGCTTCCTCACCCTTGTGTTCCCCCTAAGATCATACAACTAGACCCTTTCAATGCCTATAATCGAACCCTCAGTCATCCTCATCAACCAATTCCAACTCAACAAACCTTGGCATCCTCTCTTTTGTTTCGCTTTGAGGCTTCATTGCACTTGCAACTTTTTTATATCTTAGCATTTACTTAGACACTTAGTTCTATGTCTTTTCTATTTTCAGTATTGTTCTTTGAAACGCTATCACAGTGTCTTGTTTCGTTTTGTGGCTTCATTGTACTTGCAACTTCTTTTATATCTTAGCTTTTAGTTAGACACTACTTTCAGTATTGATCTATGAATTGCTATTGCACTCTCGCTTTTCTCCATTTAGAATTTCTAGGGGTTGCTTTCTCATTCCCACTTTTTTCGCTTTCAGTATTGACTTGCACTCTTGCATCTCCTTTTAGTCCCATGGACCTACTTCTTTGAACATTTATTGGATATTGAACACTAATAATCTCATCTTTATCTTATCTTTATCTTATCCTTTATCTTATCTTTATATTGACTTTATATTTATCTTTATTAAATATATTTATAATGATAAGGCCATGACTACATGTGCCTCAATTTGTGTTAATATGGATCTTAACTAAGGTTTACCCCAAGGAGAAGAACAATTTCACCACAAACTTGAAATGAAGAAGGTAAGGGCAAAGAGATGGAGAATTTTTTTTTAATGGGAGAGTATGTAGACAATGAAGCTAAAGATATAACTGAAAGTCTGGGCATCAAAGAGATGTTGTACCTGATGCAAAGGAAACTAGATAAACTAACCAGAAATGAGAAAATCATGGATAGAAGTGAAAACTGAAAACATTAAGACCAATGTCAAAAGTAATGGAGGGAAGAAAGCAGTGATTAAAGCGGAAAGGAGAAAATCCTAAAAGACACTACATAGAGATGGAGTTGACATGGAAAAGAAATAATAAATAAGAGTCAAAAGAGTAACAATGAAGATAAGATCTAGATCAAAGAAAGATTAATGCCACACGAAGGGTAAGTATTAACCTTTAAAGCTGAAAACTACCTATCTATCATGGGTTATTTTAAAGAATTATGAAATAAGCGAGCTCTCCTAGGAACTGTGAATTCAAACATCTCCTAATCACACAAGCATAGATTGATGTTTCCACCTCCATTACAAAGTTAAAAATGAATGGTTGGCAAGATCATAAAAGCTCCTCCCAAAAAAAAGAAAAAGAAAGGTGGGATGACTAGATCTGGTAAGGCCTACAAGTAAGTGTTGGCCTCACTAAGACTAAATGACATGTTTTCAAGTTTCAAGTACGCTACAGCAAGCAATAGGCTAGAGAAATGTTTGAATTGTTTCATGTAAATAGGCTGAACAAATGTCCAATAAGTGCAAGGCTATTTTGCACAGGGACCTGTCCCCACCAAAAAATCCCACATACCCACGTTCCAGCGTACCAGGGACTTTTATAGGGGTTGGGAATGTCCCCATTTTTTTGGGGGACTTCCAAGTCATCTCAATCCATCCCAAGCAGATTTTGAGCACTTTTTGGGCACTGTTTCGTCATCCCCAAGGAAAAAACAGTATGTCTGACCCAATTTTGACTGTGTTAAAATTGGCAACTAGGGCCAAATTCCACTTTGGACAGCTCATTTGATGGAGATAATTATTGCATTGAATTCCTCTTTTCAAGAGGACCAAAATCGACTTAAAGATCATCAAAATTGGACAAGGGGAAATATGTTTTTGAGGTCAAGCCCTCACATGTGCAAATTGTCAAGGTCGGCCACATCATCATGTAGGCTCATGAAGCCCAATGGACATGTCACTTGACCCCCCAATGACTTCTATAAATAAGAGAGACCTCCAACCTCATTTGGCACCTCATCAACTCAACTTCTTCTTCTCTCTCCTCATTTGATTGGTTCGTACAGCTTATTGGGCATATCTTTTCCTCATACGTGTGGCAGCAAAGAAGGACGTATTTCAAATCTATTGCAGGGTTTGACCAGTGTTGACCAAGAGGTACTTGACCAAGTTTGTCTGTGATTTTTGTGGGAATCTTTCTGTTTGGGCAGGCCACATTGTTTGGCACACAACCCGAGGTTTTCTGGGCATGTTGACTAGGCTAACCGCAGGGTTGACCACATGCTTGAACTGCAGACTTTGACCAAGTTTAACTATTGTTTTTATGACTGTTTTGGGCTGACTTTGACCACCTAAGAAGGTCAAGTTTGACTGGATATGACCAAGCTGCATTATGGACAGTTTGTTGCTGCTTTGACCAGCGTTGATTTTCTGGTTAGGGTTGTTGACTGCTGCAGGAAAATTTCAGATTTGACAGTTTGATCATCATTTGGCAAGTCAATTTTGACTTTATTGTACTCTCTCTCTCTGTTGAACATTTGATATAATAATAATAAGAATTGATCAAAGGGTTTTCCCCGTCTTGGGGTTTTTCCCTAACATTCACCAAATCTGGTGTTCTCTTGTCTTGGGTTGTCTTTGGCATTTTATCGTTCATGTTCTATCTACAGTTACTCTCAATGTGATTTATGGTTAATGTGATTGCTATTGGAAACTAAATTGAAAATTGTCATTCGGCTACTAAAAGGACATTGAAGTAATTTTGTTAAGCATAGAACATACCATTGTTAACTAAAATTAACAGACTGGGTTTACTTTGTTGTTTGGATGGATATTCTTGTTGTTTTGGACGAGCTTTTAGTGTGAAAAAGTTGTTATTTATGCTAACTTCTCAAGATAATTTCTAAATATACTCTCTTTCAGTGTCACCATTTATTTTCTCCTCTCTTTGTCACTTAACTATCTAAAGCAATAACCCATAGTGCTGGACTTTAGCCTATAATTATTGTTGCTTAAAAACGACCTTTGTTTAGAAATAATTAAGAAGTTTGCCAACCTTTACTTCCTGTGGCATGAATTAGGGACATAGTTATTGTTGATGAAAACCTTCTAGTTCTGTCCTAAAGGTGTAGAGTCTAGACCGTATTTGAGACTGTTCCTATGTGGCACATTTAACAAGTTTCTAAACCCACTCCTATCCTGCAGGAGAGTTGTTGAACTATGTTTAGCACTGTTTGCAAGGAATTAATGGGTTGTTGCTTTGTTGTGTGTTGTACTAGCAGCCACATATTTTTTCCCTCAAAAGGTGAAGGTTTTATGGATGTTTATTTGTGAATACAACCTCTTGTGTGAAGTAAAGGCTATCAGCAATGACTTATTTTAGTGCATTTCCTCTTAAGACTGATGTTTCCAAAACTGTTCGTTGCACTTACTTTGTCGAAGAATAATAAACCAAGATTCAAGATTGGTTTACATGCCATACTGATATAAAGAAACCACAATATGTTTACCACTATAACACACTTTGCAACTTTGCTAACTATGCCAAGGAAGTTGAATTTGTTTAATTTGGCCATATTAGTAGAAGTGACTCTAAGAAAGGTCCTTTTTGCTTTCACGAGATTAGGAAAATATCTAGGGTGATTGACTAACCAAACTTGGCTTTTATTTGACAAAACTAACATCAGAGAGGGTTGATTTAGGTGTTGAGATTGGCATTATTAGGAATTTGAGCCAAGATTTGATTTTGACAAAATTAGTATGCTTGCCAACTGGGATAATAAGGTGAATTAGTTTACATGCAAGAATGTCAACCAAGAATAGTAAAACTCAATATGCTTTTGGATTTGACCAAAAATAGCAAGCAAGACAACTAGCTCTAGTAATTCAACCCAGGTTTCTGATTTGACATTTATGCAAGACAAATTAGGTCTTTGAAAGCTCAAACTAGCAAGAGTTAGTGTTTTAGCATGAGTCCATTTGGACTGTCATATAGATGGATACCCTCCAAATAACTACCATGTGTTATACTAGGAGAATAGTTCACTTGCTCAACACTGCTCTTGACTCATTATTGTTCAACTAAAAACTTAACTTGAATTTTAGATTTGAGATTATGTATTTGGTTTTGTAATTATTAATATGAATTTTGGACTTTTTAGCTAGCTCAATGTTTATAATTTTATTACTATGACGTATTTATTATTTATGATTTATCTTTATGCACATGGTGAATTTAAAATAATATATATATATATAATTGCCTACCCTAGAAAATTGGTGCTGCGCTCTAGCTGTACTGGAGCAGTGCAACATAGGTGCAAGTCCTTGATGATTTTGATGAACTAGATTCCATTCACCCATACCAGCTTATTCTCCTATGTCGAAAACTACCTGTGAATTTGTCCCTAAAGCTTGTGTACAGATTATCCTACTTATAATCATTAATACAAATCACTGCAACGAACTTTACTAAATGTTTTGTACAACTGGAACTCTCTGACATTTGTTTGACCCATTTACTTTACCCTTTTCCACAAATTGGAATTTAAATATTTCTTTTGGCATTATTTTGGAACAGTGTTATTTCCCATTTCACACTTTTTTTACAAGATGTTAGCAAACGTACTAAAATGGAACATAGCCGATCTAAAATGCTTGAAAGAATCCCTTTGGCTGAGATGAAGCAGGTGGATATATATATATTTTTCCAAATTTGCGAAAGACTTCTACCTCGCTCCGACTGAAAAAAACTGCTCGCTTGAAGGCGCTTGTGTATAGAATTTAAACCTTGGTGGTATGAAATTCCACCACTCTAACAACGAACCAGAAATAATGTTGTTTTTCCCACGTGTTTAGTAAAATAAATAATCTCTGAACATGGGTTGTTCATGCTTTACCAAATTTGATTCTTGGCATATCATTAGATAATTATTCAGCCAGAGGGTTAAAGATATTCAATTAAATGAGCGAGTGGATGTGAAGAGGATGGATGGAAATTAACAGATTTTTACATCTACTTGCAATGTACAAATGAATGAATTACTTGATAAAAGCAAAAAGAATGCATACCTAATATGTTAGCAGCTTCTGCAATGGGGACCGAGAAAAATTTGGCGACCTCGTCGAACGTAAGAGACTCATCCCAACTGATTTGCTGGGGATCCGTCCCAAGCTTTGCCATGTGACGATTCGTAACCGACTCCTGAGGCATATATCTTCTTTAATTCAAGTCGATTGCCCTCCAAATGTTTAGATACCTGCGAACCCCACTTGCTTCACTGCCCACAATGGATTTCGCAGATTCCTTTCTTGCCCAGTTTGGATGTGTTGAGTTAAAGCCTGAACCCAAATTCAATGCAACTATTGGACGCATAGAACGTGAAGCATTTGAGGGGAGAGTGAAGCCTGCGTGTGCCTTGCAATCACGCGAATCCGTTTAACTCCGAATTCATTGAACACGTAATGCACGGTTTTATGCGAACAAAATCCGAAAAACTGGAGACGTCCGTCGCGGTTGTATAACGAAAACAGACGATCAACTGTTTTGTGCATTAAATTTTGATGTGTTTAGACCAGGTAGATCGTACGCTCAGAGTGATTAGGCTATTTTGTATGGTGATATTATCCGAAGATTGGAGGTTTTTTATTTTTTTAAATGGATCTTCAAAAAATGCTTCAAAAGTTCTTCTATAAGGTTAAATATATAATGGCTCAGAATGATTAGGCTATTTTGTATGGTGATATTATCCGAAGATGGGAGGTTTTTTATTTTTTTAAATGGATCTTCAAAAAATGCTTCAAAAGTTCTTCTATAAGGTTAAATATATAATGGAAGGATGCAATGCATTGAGTTACTCACAACTTTCAAAGAGTTTTCAAAAATAATAAAATAGTGATATAAAAAGAGAATTTTTTAATAATAATGGCTTTAAAATAAAATAAAGCATTATTATATATCTTGATATTTTTATAGGTTATTATAATAATTTAAATAGGGGTATGAAATTAATGACCACGAGCAATTTAGGTGTCACCAAAGTAATTATTCAAAGATAAAAATATAAGTTTGTATTGTTAGGAATAGAATTTAACCTTGAACTTTCTTATGGTTTGCTACTATAAAATAGAAGTTAAGGCCTCCACCTCAACTATGTTTCCAAAATTGCAATTCTTGTCTTTGCCCTTGACTTTGGCATGTTGCCCCTCAAGTCCATATGATGCATAAATATGAACCCTTAAATAACCAGATTGGAGCTTCAAGACGTTGATTCTTCTATTTATTTTAAATGAGAATTATTGTCTTGCTATTAGTCACATGTGTGTTGTTTCTGTCGATGCTACTCCAGTGGGTGGCTTGGTCGGTGATTTCTTCTTACTTCCAACTTACAAATTGCAATTCCCAGCCATGATGAATAGGTTGTAGATAGATAGGTCACACTGAATCCACATTAAATACTTGGATAAATATGTGGTTATTTAAGGTCGTTGATTTGTGAGATTTGAACCATCTAATCCTTTCAATTCCATTAAATGTTCCATGGCATGCCAAACATAAAATGGCCACGACCATGAATGATTACATCAACATGCAAATAAAGAGCAAACTAATGAAATAGTATCCACCATAGAAGCTCATAAGAGTAGTGAGCCCATTGAAGTCCCTAAATTATGAATAAAACAATAGTAATGGAGAAAAGCTTAGGCCCAAATTAGATGGAACCTCAACGCAATGGAAGAGAGCATTGACATGAATGTAGAAAGAAAGAAAGAAATTATTTTAACATCCACGAGGCTAAAGATAGCCTATGGGACAGATTGCTTCTTCATCTGCTTGATGTATTCGGCCCTTTTTCTCTTAAGCTTCACAATAAATGCTCCCAGCTTCTCGACAAACCCCTCACTAAATAGATTATCCCAAGAGCTCGCTGCCAGCATATCTGCATAACTTTCCTTGTTGTCTTTGAAGGCCTCACATTCTAAAATGAAATGTTTTTATGTTTCCACTTTTCCGAAAGAACAAAAAATGCATACCGTTTCCTCCCACACTTCCTTTGGCCTTTTCCAGTGCCTTGTTTCACAAGGGAGTTGATGAGAATTAGTCCTTAACTGAGCAATAAGAATTTTGGCTCTCCAAGAGGTATTGGCCTCTATGTATGCTTTTGGATGATGATTATGAGTGGGATTAAACACTTCAATTTAGTAATTTTTCTTTCTTCCTAGCTCCTTATCCCAAGTACGTTTGTGGGACTTTTCCATAACAAAAGCTTTTATCTCTTTGTTGTTTATGGGACATGCGTTCAAGCAAATACCCCATTTACTAAACCATTTGTTATTTTGCTACATCCAAGTTTTTTTTGCTCTTGCATCAATTGTTTGGATGTTGTAATTAGTACACATGAATTCAACAAGAATTTCTAAAGACTCTCAAGCCTTCAACAATGGTTGAGCATGGAAAGAAGATGTTAATCCTAGTAAATGATTGTTGAACTACCAAAGATTGAAAAAGAGGGTCAGTCAACTTCCTTGCCTACCAAGGCACACTATAGAGGGGTGTAATGGCATCCATGGGGGATTCGTAACATATATTCATCATGACAAGAAGTGTGGATGTGGCCTGGAATGTTTCAGACAGTAGAAGAAGTGGCCTTGGTTTATGACAAAGCCACTCTAAAAATGAGGGAAGCTCATACCTTTCTCTGTTTTTTTCTGCACGCAGTGGTGGAGGTCCTCTCACAGGAACTCAAAACCAACTACATTAACCCCCTTGCTTTCAACTTCCTAACCCCTTAACAAGTCAAATGATGGTACATCAATGTATAGGAAAATGCCCAAAAATTTGTTTTTAGAAACATTTTAGCTATCGCCAAGACAACTTAATTTGCAAATGTGTGGATTGGATGGGTACATAATCAAAGTGTGATTTTGTTTGGCCCGTGAATAGTAAGAAGATAGGTTGATGGTTTGATAGATGGTGGTTAGACACAAAGTGGATTCTAAGTGGTTATGGATATATGACAAAGCTCTGAATAAAACCATCCCCCTAGAAAATGCATTTAGCATAATTAATTTTGCTCATTTAATTTTGTTGATGTTTTTAAAAAGTAATAATAAAATTTCCAATATCCAAAGTACCTTTATATATTTTCTTTACAACAAAAGCTTTTAGATAACTCCTATATAACTTTTCTTACATTTTCTTTTCCAAATCTGAAATGGGAAGTGGTTGGCCAACTTCCAAGAAAGGCATAAACATAACTCATCATTTTAAATATATTAATCATAGTATGTCTTTGAAATATTTTCTTTATTTAATTAAAAAAGTTGTTATTATATCAAATGAAAAAGGCATAATTATAGGAATCATTTCAATTACATATAATAAATTCATATATAGAGTTCCTTAAATCTAATTTCTACATTTATTTCAATTACATTTAACGAAATGCATATATGCAATTCCTTAACTTAAAATCTAATTTTTACATTTAATGATGGATGAAACATTATGTCAAGAAGTATTTTCTTTACTTTCTTTACTTAATTAAAGAAATATTGGTGATATAAAATGGGAAAAGTGGAATGACATGGTTCGTTTCAAATGCATAAATACAATTGGTCAAGTTAAAATCTAATTTATACAACAATTAATGGACGAAATAAGGATTCCTTGATTCCAAAATGGGTATGAAGTTGAAATTATTTTCATATATTTCAGCTTCATATCCATTTATTGTCATGGTAGAACATGGTACTGTTGTAGAGGCTACAACCACCCACCAAAATTTTTGCTCGCATGCAAATTTCGGAGCCTAACTTGGATCCTACAATCATTCATCCTTGGTCACTTGTTGGTAAGTTGGTGATTTCAAACTCCCCTCCTTGATCCTAAGAGTTGTCCACGTTCTCATCTTTATGCAACATATGTCATTTCCAGGCATAGTGTTTGTTGTTTTTCATGCAAAGGTAATGTTGTTTTGCTTCAAGGGAAAGCATGTGCGCATGAGTGGTTGTCATCACATAGACATGTTTCACACCCACCTCACCCACTCTTGTCACGAAGGTTGTTGCATCAAGCAAAGTATGTCTTATGCATTCTGGATGGTTTACGTTGTGTCACTAAGTGTCCGTGTGTGATCACAGTCAAGTCCTATCATGTTTACATATGTTTCATTGATCTCACACTTAGCTATTTTCCTGAACAACCTAGCCTCGTCCAGCTTCCTAGAGCTATGCGCTTTGCTTCTACAACCATTAAGCTTCCTCCCTTGCCTATTGAAACCTCGCAAAGTGCAGAGACACCAACCTCCCTTGCCTGCTGAAACCCCGCAGCCCGCAGTGACCCCAGCCAACATTGCTCTCCAAAAATGAGCAGAGCAGTCAAGCAACCAACACTGCTCTCCAAAAATGCGCAGAGCAGTCCAGCTGCACTGCACTCAGAAATTGCGTAGAGGTGTCCTCCAAGACCCCTATCCTGCAACAGTGCCCGAGCCTCAAAACTGCGCAGTGTTGTCCAAGTTATTTTGTCTGTCTTGCATGCAGAAACTGCGCAAAAGAGCCTCCCAGGGCCTCATTCCAACAGCAAACATTGTTTGTTGAAATTGCATAGATCTACATCTTAGTGACTATTGGAAAAGGTGACATGCTGAAATCGCTTCCAAGGAGTTGAGGAGAAGGACCAAGGAACCAAGTAATGGAAAAGATCAGGACCGCATGCAAACTCCACCAGATGCATGATCATCTAGAGGGTAAGTATGGTAAGTAAAGAACATCTTTCGAAGTAACCTCTTAGTTGAGTTTGCAAAACTGCTCGTCATTCTCATATCATCCTGTCCTCAGTAACATGCATGTGTGCAAACGCGAAAAGTCATCTTATGTGTTTCTTCTACATGTCTTGCTTCCCTTTCACTTGTTCGACCAACTTTCGTCTTCGGCATGTTGATTTCCATGTCATGCTTGCGACCTCATTCTGGTGATGATGAATGTTGTGTCTGAGTTGTGCTTGCTATGTAACATCTATCACACTCACACACGATGGTGTATGCACTGTCGCGCAAGCGTCATCGCGGTTGTTCAACGATCTATCACAAGTGTTGCACTTGTCACTCGCACCGTTGGTCAATCACAATGAGTATATGTTGTCTTGATGGTTTGTGGTGTGTTGTCATCGAGTCATGTTGAGTGTGTGTTCGCAAGGTCGTGTATGCACAAGTTCACTCGCTCACACACTTAGTCATTTTGCTGAAATTTTGATGACCGGATCACCCTCCAATAATCGGACCTTTGTTGAGTTGCATTGCGCAGTTTCAACCCTCAATGATCATGTATTGTTGCCCAGAATTGCGCAGAGCTTGAGGTTGTCTCACAGGCAGCCTGCACTACGCAATCCTGGAATCAATCGGACTGACTATCACCCAAAACAACACAGAAGTTGCTTAGCAAGCCATTTCAATCTGCGTTGCTCGCAAGCACATCAACCAAGCCTTCAGCTGGTCAACCGGAGAGTTTGACTGGGCAGTGAGCTCGGGACTCACTCCCCAAAAAAATGTGAAAAAGTTGTAAAGCTTGCCCACTCTTTTGACTGAAGAAACTACATAGACATGCCAGACAGACACCCTGTGTTCGTCATTGTCTCCCTCAAAAAATTGCGTAGTTTTTCCATCCAGTCACCTAGTCAACCGACCAATTGCTCACACAGAAAACTACATAGTTTTCATGAGCAGTCACACAGCTACCCAGCGTCCCGCTCAGCTCAGAAACTGTGAATGATGTTCAGCAGTTCAGCAGGCCAGCCTCCCAGCAATTGTGCATTTTTTGCTAGCAGACTTCCTTAGCCCATTGCCAACTCCCCAGAAAAATTGTGAAATTTTTCCAAGCAACCTCCTGCAGCCCACTTCCAGCTCCCTAGAGAAATTGCACATTTTTTGCTGCCAATCTCCCTCTGTTTCTTGCACTGCCTCCCTAAAAAAATTGTGTAGATCTACTCTCTAGCCGAGCCAAATCCCATGAACAATCACTGTTGATTCGGATTGTCCATCTCAGTCTCCCAATGACCTCTGCACAATTTTCACGGTAGTGCCCGGAGCCCGCATCCCGGCTTGAAATTTTCCTTGCGCAGTTCCAGAGCCTTGTCCTCTCTCTCGGTCACCTGCATCCAAATGTGAAAGATAATGCATCATGGTAGACTAGGAGATTATTGGATTTGATGTTGTCTTGTCACGAGTGATTGCAGATACAAGTACATGGATGAGACATGATGCGATAACAAATGGGATGAACAAGAAGCGCATGCGAGGAGATTATTTCACGAACAAGCGAACAAGGAATGCATGCGAAGAGATTATTTTGCGAACGGACGAACAAGGAATGCATGCAAGGAGATTTCTTCGTGAACGAACGAACACATGAAGCATGCCAAAGTACAAGCAAAGGAGCGACATGCACACACAACATCAAGCGAACACCAAGACCATCGAAGACTTCAAACACCTTGTCATGTGAAGATGAAGCTATGATACACCAAGAGCACATCCATCACTCAGTAGCACTGTAGCTTGGCATGCACACCACCAACAACATGAACATACCATCTTTGTCATGTCGAGCCATGTCATGAGTCATCTCGGCCACATCACTACGGTGGGCCACACTATTGTAATCAATGTAATGTAATGTGGAAATCCAAGAGACCCACATGTAAAGTTGAAGAGTCATGTAAGTCAAAGAGTAATGAGGGAAGTTGAATAGTCACAAGGGCCAGTTTTAACCTTTGTTATAAATACCTCTCATTTGTACATGCAAAGGACTTTTCACCTTGGCTCCTCCCACATAGCCTTGAGAGTCTGTAATCTTTTCTTTGAGGAGCGAGGAGTGGCTCCAACGCCCTGCTTACGGGGTTAGTGATATATGGTGTATCGATGTGTCTTAGAACTTTCACTTAATTCATAATCACGTTAACAGGCCAGCACGTTTTCACACATGTATTGTAATTGTTTGTAAGACTATTCTTTGAACAGTTCTAATGCATGTTGCTTTAACCTGTGTTAAGACAGTTGAACTATTTCGGTTGTTCTAATACATATGCTTATGAAAATGTGTTGTATAAGTTGTTAACGTTGTCTTGTTCATGTGGGCTACCTTGTCGAACACTAGATAGAACCATTCCCATAAACTTGTTATAATGACCATTGCACTCACGTGGACTATTCCACTGGGTGTTGTACGTGTTATCCGTTCATTGTGTGTTTGTGACTGTCGCATCTGTGTGGACTACTCCACCGGAAGTTGTGCATGTCCTGCTATGTTGTGTGTCTCTGACAGAGTTGGGACTCTTCCCTTTCGACTAGAGACTCACTTCCACCCTCTCCCTCTGCGGTGAAAGAACCTTGACACAAGTAACAGTAGCCCTCACCAGGCACGCGAACCTCATTGTTCGAAGACAAAGCAGACCACTCTCACGTGCTGACAAGCAAGAGCTAAGGTATATTTTAAGATAATGGAAACTGGGCCATCGTACCAAATGGGACTCCTACACCAAACAATGTGAGGTCTAGTTGGGACTTCATACCGAGGAGATCCCCTAAATGTTGGCGGGTCTAGCACTGTCAACATTTTTGGCGCTAGAAGGAGGGCTAGAAGACAAGCCGAGTCCTCATAATCTATTTTGAATCTCCGCATACTTATCATGACTAAATATAGAATTTCTCTTCCGAAGTGTATGTCTTATGGAAACAACTTTGAAATATCAGAAGAGCTCTGGAATAACTTGCCAGGTAAAACATACGATGGTGGAGGTCGAGTAGCCTTGGTTAGACATGTGATTGGTGTTGTAGGCTCCTGTGAAAGGCATGAAATCTTTGAAGATTACATGACCTGCGCGTTGTTCGCGTTGCGCGTTGTTGAGAAATGACAACAAGAAATTCCAGTTTAATTTGTCCTTGAATTAAACTATGAATTAAATTTGAATTCTATTCTCATAGCAACTTAAAATAGTTAAATCAAGTTCATTAAACTTACTTAGCTTAGGAAATTTGAGTTGGAAGTATTTTGGAAGTCATGTATATGTTCTCCCTACCTTATAGGATTCTAGTGTGAGTTAATTATGAGTTGTAAAATAGAAGACTCAGTTTCATGAGTCAGTTCAGTTAAATTAGTTCTCAAATTGATTGAGAGAACTAATAGTGAGTTAACAATCAATGGTGTCACTAATGAACTCCACCAGTGCTACTCTAGTTAACTGAATATTTACTCATCAGAAACTCGTGCATGTCGATTCTGAGAAAGACCCAGTTAAGGCTACAGTGCAGGGACAATGTAATATTTGTTTTAGATTTTTCTGAGTTGCACTGATAATGCATGCAATCAGGAACTGATCCTTGAGGGATTGCACTATTTTTAGAGGCTTTATTCTCCATAGGAATTACACATTGGAATAGAGACTTGGAGAGCTTGTGAATTGGCTAACATTTGGCCTTGAGCTTGCTTATGAGTTGGAGATTGAATTTGTTGAGTGTTGGGATTGTTCTAGAGAGAACAATCATTGTAATTTCATCTTGATTTTCCTGATTAATACAAAATAGATAGTGGGGTTTTGAGTTGTGGCTTTCCCCGAATATTTATTGTGTTATGTGCCTTTGATTATCTTCGTCTATTGATTATTGTTTTCTCTATGTTTATGGGCTTCCGCTGTAAAGGGTAGAAGTTGAAAGCAAGGGGGTTAATGTAGTTGGTTTTGAGTTCCTGTGAGAGGACCTCCACCACTGCGTGCAGAAAAAAACAGAGAA
>Ga0181465_100039_pt1 | contig 29278 bp, 17 predicted proteins | sample InSIn3gowninarea_FD_119076 | JGI IMG/M metagenome (GOLD analysis project Ga0181465, IMG submission 119076) | Clean room microbial communities from NASA Spacecraft Assembly Facility at Jet Propulsion Laboratory, Pasadena, California, USA -... ... | reverse complement strand
CAGTCTTGAAAGTCAGATCGACTACAGAAACATCGGGCGTAGGAACTCGGAATGCCATTCCGGTTAACTTACCTTTCAACTGCGGTAATACCAAGGCTACAGCTTTAGCCGCTCCTGTGGAAGAGGGAATGATATTTTGTGCTGCACCGCGTCCACCTCGCCAGTCTTTCTTGCTAGGCCCATCTACGGTTGGTTGAGTAGCAGTCATGGCGTGAACTGTAGTCATTAATCCTTCAGTTAAGCCGAAGTGGTCATCGATCACCTTTGCTACAGGAGCCAAACAATTCGTGGTGCAACTAGCATTGGAAACGATTGCATCTTTTGCGGGATCGAAATTTTGATGGTTGACTCCCATTAGCAGAGTGGGAACCTTATCTGGATCTTTGGTTGGGGCTGAAATTACTACTCGTTTTGCTCCCGCCTGTAAATGATTTGCGGCTCCATCGTAGTTGGTGAATAATCCTGTAGACTCAACTACGTAATCTACCCCAAGTTGACCCCAAGGCAATTGAGCCGGATTTCTCACTGACACGCAGGGGATGAAACGCCCGTTGATAATCATCCCATCTTCTTTGCAGTCAACTTGACTATCAAGTTTGCCGTGAGTTGAATCGTATTTGAATAAATAAGCCAAATTGTCTGGCGGTACTAAGTCGTTGATCCCAACAATTTCAATTTGCGGATGATTAACCGCTGCGCGTGCTACTAACCGCCCGATGCGACCAAATCCATTGATTCCAACTTTCAATTTAGACACAACAAAATCTCCTGCGCAACACTACCGATTTACCTACAACCAGCCCGCTTGTTTAAAGCATTCTGCCAATTGTACCGAGATGGGTTTCACCTTCCAGTTGTCTAGGCAACATTCTTGGGGTGTGGGGTGTAGGGTGTGGTAGTTGGTACAGACGTAGCAGTGCTACGTCTGTACTGGTAGTTGGTGGTTGATTTGTTCCCTTTCCTCGCTATCTCCCGATTAGGAACGAGATCTTGCTTCTCCTTGTTCTCCTTCTAGTGAGGGTGAAGCACTAGCGTTATCATGCTGTGTATCAACATTAGACTTGACTGAATCAGGATTGCTGTAGTATTGCCACTTCCACTTGCGAATCTCCGGCATATCCTCGCCATGCGTTGAAACGTAGAGTTTGTGTTCGATCAGCTTATCTTTGAGCATTTGTTTGGTATAAGCTGCTTTAGATCCGAGTTGAGGTAGGCGATCGATTACGTCTATTGCTAAGTGGAAGCGATCCAAATCATTCAACACCACCATATCAAAAGGTGTGGTTGTGGTTCCTTCTTCCTTGTAACCGCGAACGTGCAAGTTGCTGTGATTTGTGCGGCGGTAGGCGAGGCGGTGAATTAGCCAGGGATAACCATGAAAGGCAAAGATAACTGGCTTGTTAGTGGTGAAGAGACTGTCAAAATCTTTATCGCTCAAACCATGAGGATGTTCGGAATGAGGCTGTAGTGTCATCAAATCTACAACATTCACCACTCGTATCTTCAACTGGGGGAAATTTTGCCGCAGAATGTCAACAGCAGCTAGGGTTTCTAGGGTAGGAATATCACCCGCACAAGCCATCACTACATCTGGTTCGCTTCCCTTGTCGTTACTCGCCCATTCCCAGATCCCAATACCTTTGGTGCAATGCTTAATCGCAGTATCCATATCCAAGTACTGCAATGCAGGTTGCTTACCAGCCACAATTACATTGACATAGTTACGGCTTCTGAGACAGTGATCTGTTACTGATAGCAGGGTATTCGCATCGGGGGGTAGATATATCCGCACGACCTCTGCTTTCTTATTAATTACGTGATCGATGAAACCTGGATCTTGGTGGGAAAAGCCGTTGTGATCTTGTCGCCAGACGTGAGATGTGAGTAAGTAATTGAGCGAAGCGATCGGTCTACGCCAAGTGATATGGTGAGTAGTCTTGAGCCACTTAGCGTGTTGGTTGAACATTGAGTCAACGATGTGGATAAATGCCTCGTAGCAGGAAAACAAGCCATGACGACCTGTGAGCAAATATCCTTCCAGCCAGCCTTGACACATATGTTCGCTCAAGACTTCCATTACCCTACCCTCGGCGGAAACCTCGTCACTATCAGTAGGGAGAAGTTTACCTGTGAATACTCGATCTGTCACCTCGAACACAGCACCCAGTCGGTTTGATGCAGTTTCATCAGGCCCGAAGAGGCGGAAATTAGCGGTCTCTGAGTTAAGTTTGATGATATCTCGCAGAAATTGCCCCATAATTCGGGTAGCTTCTGCTTGCACAGTGCCAGGACTGCTGGCATCGACAGCATAATTTTGGAAGTCTGGCATTTTCAGGTCGCGTAGCAGCACACCGCCGTTAGCATGAGGGTTGTCACCCATGCGGCGTTGACCTAATGGTGCAAGTTCTGCTAATTCGGGTATTAGCTTACCGTTGCGATCGAAGAGTTCTTCTGGCTTGTAACTCTTCATCCACTCTTCGAGCATTTTTAGATGCTCTGGCTTGCTGGCTAACTCAGATAACGGGACTTGATGCGATCGCCAGTTGTTTTCCACTGGCTTACCATCCACTTCCTTCGGCCCCGTCCAGCCTTTAGGTGTCCGCATAATTATCATCGGCCACTGGGGACGCTGTTTAAACCCATTGGTACGAGCATCATGCTGAATTGCTTTAATTTCAGCAATAATGGTGTCGAGAGTACCCGCCATTTTCTGGTGAACGTCCTCAACTGGGTACGAACCCTCGACAAAATAAGGTTTGTAGCCGTAACCAACGAAGAGGTGTTCGAGTTCCTCGTCACTTAGTCGTGCAAGTACCGTTGGATTGGCGATTTTATATCCATTCAGGTGTAAAATCGGCAAAACAGCACCATCATTGACTGGGTTAAGAAACTTGTTACTGTGCCAACTCGTAGCTAAAGGTCCTGTTTCCGCTTCTCCATCCCCGACAACGCAGGCAACAATCAAATCTGGGTTGTCATAAGCAGCGCCATAGGCATGAACTAGAGCATACCCCAACTCCCCACCTTCATGAATCGAACCTGGAGTTTCCGGTGCAACATGACTGGGAATACCGTAGGGGAAAGAAAACTGTTTGAACAGTTTCTGCATTCCCTCCTCGTCTTGCGAAATATTTGGGTAGTATTCGCTGTAAGTTCCTTCTAAATATGTATTAGCAACCATGCCTGGGCCGCCATGACCGGGTCCTGCAATGTAGATCGCGTCTACGTCGTATTTCTTGATGATGCGGTTGAGATGAACGTAAATGAAATTAAGACCTGGAGTAGTACCCCAGTGACCTAAAAGCCGAGGCTTAACGTGTTCTAGTTTTAGCGGTTCTTTGAGTAGGGGATTGCCCTGAAGATAGATTTGTCCGACAGAAAGATAGTTAGCTGCGCGCCAGTAGGCGTTTATCTTACTCAGTTCGGGAGCAGCCAAGGGGCTTGTTTCTACTACTGTGGGAGCGATCGCTTGAACCATACTGAATGTTTCCTGCTATATTTTGATTTTCAGTCTTCGCGCAATCTTTTTTTTCTCTGGCTATGATTATTATTCCGCTATTCTCCTCAATTCTTTAGTATGTTTTTGAACGAAAAAACACAAATTTAATAAATAAATTATTAAGTTGTATAAAAATGCTGTAGCTAATATTTTCTTAATTGAAATCTATTTGCTAAAAATCGCTTCAAATCTTGTGTGGCAACAATTTGAGTTGAATTTAAAATCAGTTTTAAACTAGATATATTTGCTAAAAATTACGCTAATACTAAATTTAAGTGGGTTTACAAATTTAACTGTACGCTATATGGTTGATTTCTTTAATATGTTTGATGTAACCTTAGATAGATGCAGATAAAGAATAATAAGTTAATCATTACGTACTTTTTTCACTGCTTCAGAAACGGGGTAAGGGAAAAAGAATCTGTTTGACTTATTTATTAATCTACAATTGAAAATCTTAATATTTAGCTTTTGAGTAAAAGTTTATTGCTGGCATCTAAGAGCGATTATGATAGTGCCACAGGTTGCAGGTATATTTATTTACCCAATTAAATCACTAGACGGAGTTGCTGTATCTGAAGCAACTGTACTAGGAAGTGGTGCTTTAAGAGGCGATCGCGCGTTTGCTATATTTGACGCACAAGGTAATTTTGTCAATGGTAAGCGTAACGCCAAAGTTCATTTGTTGCGATCGCGGTTTGATAATGATTGTAAAACTCTCTACCTGCAAATTCAGGGAACCGAGCAAAAATTCGTTTTTGATTTAGATAAAGAAAGAACTGCTTTAGAAGCCTGGTTGAGCGATTATTTCGGATTTTCTGTCAAAATTGAGCAAAATACTCTAACTGGTTTTCCTGATGATACCAACGCATCAGGGCCAACTATAATCAGCACGGCAACTTTGGAAACAGTAGCTTCATGGTTTCCTGGCGTGAGTGTAGAGCAAATGCGGCTGCGTATGAGAGCGAATATAGAAATTGGTAGAGTACCCCCATTTTGGGAAGAGCGGCTATTCACTGTCGCTGGTAACACTGTCAAATTTCAAATTGGAGATGTAATATTTGAAGGGATAAATCCTTGCGCTCGTTGCATTGTACCTACACGCGACGCAATTACAGCAGAAGCATATCCCAAATTTCAAAGAACATTTGTTGCCAAGCGTAAAGAGACATTACCATCCTGGGTAGAAAGCTCACGCTTCGATCATTTTTTCAGATTAAGCCTCAATACCAATGTACCGGCATCGGAAGCCGGGAAGGTTTTACGCTTGGGATATGAAGTTAAGGTTGTTGTAGAGTAAACATACCACGAAAAATTTTATATAGGTGGGAAACTCAAACCTTGCAAATTTTGTCCAACTTCTTCCTCAGTTAATCCTTTACTTTGAACCAAAACACCAAATCCGCCTAATCCTTGAGGATTTATTAATTGATGCAAAGCTTCTCGGCGGCGTAAGATCTCTTGGATGGATCGATCGCTAGACTGAGAAACAGTAGCAATGCGATCGCCTATCCCCAAAGCCATCAAAAATAATCCCTGCTGGGTAAAACCGACTTTGTGCAACCCACAGCGATCGCCCCAACGCTCTAAAGCAGTAAAATCAACATGAGCAGTAATATCTTGTCGCCCAATATTAATGTAGGGGTTGTCATGGTGGCGGTGCTGGTAGTAGCACTGTAACGTACCTTGCGATCGTGTTGGGCTATAATAACGACTTGCTGGATAGCCATAATCAATCGTTAATACATATCCCCGCTGTAGCTTATCTCCTACCATTTTCAGCCAGTCTAATGCAGCTAAGTTTACCTCGCTGCGATAGCCATCAGGATAAGCCCTAGATAGTAATTCGATCCCTACCAAATCGAAATACTTAGCCAATTCAGGTGTAAAAAGTTCGTCTATAACTTCAATAAATTCAATATTCGCTATCTCCCCCTTCCCTTCCATCTCCCCCTTCCCTGCAAGGGAAGGGGGCTGGGGGGTTAGGTTCTTAGTTGTTATATAAATTTCCCGCAACCGCCCCTGTTGTAGAGTAAACTGATGCACTGGCAATGCATCGACTAATTCATTTGAAAAAAAGCAGCCAGTAATTGAGTTAGTTGATATCTCTTCTAAATTGCACCAACGTAGAGAAAACTCCTGCAAGCGTTGCTGTTGTTCTTGCCTTAAAGCAGAAGATTTTTCGACGATAGTATAATCCAATACAGCAAAAAACTCTGAGTAGTGCAGCTTTAGGTACTTAAGAATATCTCCTGCCAGAATACCTTGACCTGCTCCCATTTCTACCAAAGAAAAAGGTGCTGGTTTCCCTAAAATCTCCCACATTTGGACGAATTGTTTAGCTAACAACTCGCCAAAGTCAGCACCTAGAAGGGGAGAAGTGAAAAAATCGCCCTGCACTCCAATTTTTTCAGTCTTGGTGGCATAGTAGCCATGTGCAGGATGATATAGCACCATGTCCATGTATTGGGCAAAGGTAATTCGGTGCTGCGGACTTTGGGCAATACGACTCGCTAAAGCCTCACACAACACCAAATTAGAATCATCCTCTAAAGGATGAAGTGTGAAGTCTGAAGTATGAAAATTCATCCTTTCTCCTTTATCCTTCATCCTTCATCCTTATTTAACGGTCTACAGATCCCATGATGATATCAACACTACCTAAGATCGTCACAATATCGGCGACTTTCACACCCCGCATGATTTCAGGGATAATTTGTAGGTTGTTGTAATCAGCAGGGCGAATCTTCCACCGCCAAGGGAAGACGTTATCATCTCCAATCAAATAAATTCCCAACTCCCCTTTTCCACTTTCAACCCGCGCGTAATACTCACCTTTGGGCATTTTGAAGGTTGGGGAAATTTTCTTACCAATATATTGGTAATCAAAGCCGCCCCATTCTGATTTTGCTCCTTCTAGCATTCGCTTGGCTTCTAGGTTCTCATAGGGGCCGCCTGGAAGTGCTTTTAGTGCTTGACGCAGAATTTTAACTGATTCGCGCATCTCACGAATTCGGACTAAGTATCTGGCGAAGCAGTCACCAGCAGTTTCCCAGTGAACTTCCCAATCAAAATCGTCATAGCACTCGTAATGGTCGACTTTACGCAAGTCCCACTTCACGCCACTACCGCGCAGCATAGGCCCTGAAAGCCCCCAATTAATTGCGTCTTCACGGCTAATCGTACCGACACCTTCTACCCGACGGCGGAAAATGGGGTTATCAGTGATCAAGCGTTCGTATTCGTCTACTTTGGGCAGCAAGTAATCGCAGAACTCCTCACACTTGTCAACCCAACCATAGGGTAAATCGACAGCAACGCCACCGATGCGGAAGTAGTTGTTGTTCACCATGCGATAACCTGTAGCAGCCTCCCACAGGTCATAAATCAGTTCCCGTTCCCGGAAGATGTAGAAGAAGGGAGTCTGTGCGCCAACGTCAGCCATGAATGGCCCTAACCAAAGCAGGTGGTTGGCAATCCGGTTCAGTTCCAGCATGATGACGCGGATATAGCTGGCGCGTTTGGGAACGGGAATATCTGCTAGTTTTTCTGGGGCGTTAACTGTAACCGCTTCGTTAAACATCCCCGCTGCATAGTCCCAACGACTAACGTAAGGGACATACATGATGTTGGTGCGGTTCTCGGCAATTTTCTCCATGCCTCGGTGTAGGTAGCCGATGACAGGCTCCACATCCACCACATCTTCCCCATCCAGGGTGACAATTAGCCGCATTACGCCATGCATGGAGGGATGGTGAGGCCCCATGTTCAGCACCATCGGTTCAGTTCTGGTTTCTAACCTTGCCATATTCTGCAATCTCTCCTAAACCAAGATTTGGGTATTCTCACCCGTCTTTAATTGTGATTTTTTTTAGTACCTAGTTGTTAACAATTTTTTTTGCCTACAACTAGTTAACAATAACAACGTTTACGTGCTTCCTTGGCGCATATCTGCTTTGTGCTTAAGTTTTATTGCATTTCTTTAATTATATGAACTCAAAGGGGGACATATGAGCGCAAGTTATAGAGATAAAGGCGATCGCATCTGTACAATGGCAAGAAGAATGCTGAAAATAATCCACTGTCAAGACATTGCTCGAAGATCAAAAAATTATCATTAAACCTGACTCCCCAACACCATCTAATACAGAAGAGTATAAGTTTGTTCATGTTCCAGTGTTGAGCCGGGAACTGATTGTAGGTTTAGCCGTGCGTCCCGCTGGGCATTATTTGGATGCTACTGTCGGTGGTGGCGGTCACAGTCAATTAATTTTACAGGCAGCAGCAGATGTAAGAGTGACTGCGCTTGACCAAGATGAGGAGGCTTTAGCTGCGGCTAAAACTCAACTAGCTGCCTATGGCGATCGCATACAATTTTTTTCGAGTAATTTTGCTGAATATGAGCCAAATAATACATTATTTGATGGTATAATAGCAGATATAGGCGTTAGCTCTTATCAATTCGATACTGCTGAACGAGGCTTTAGTTTTCGCCATACAGCACCTTTAGATATGCGGATGGACAGGCGGCGATCGCTCACAGCAGCGGATGCGATCAATACCTGGGGCGAAAAACAATTGGCAGATATTTTCTTTAATTACGGTGAGGAAAGGCTATCCCGGCGGATAGCACGGCGAATCGTCGAGCAGCGTCCGTTCAAAACTACAACAGAATTAGCAGACGCGATCGCATCGAGCGTACCCCAGCAATATAGATATGGTAAGTCGCGCTCCAAGCGCCATAAAACTATTCATCCTGCTACGCGCGTGTTTCAAGCATTGCGAATTGTTGTCAACGATGAATTAACTGCTCTTGAAACCTTGCTCAATCGCGCCCCCTACTGGCTAAAACCAGGTGGCAGAATTGCTATTATCAGCTTTCATAGTCTAGAAGATCGGCTAGTCAAGAACGCACTAAGATCCTCAGATATATTGCAGGTATTAACCAAAAAGCCAATTATTCCACAGTCCGATGAATTAGAGCAAAACCCTCGTTCTCGCTCGGCTAAATTGCGAATAGCACAAAGAGAAGAGTGAAGTATGAAGTATGTAGAGACGCGATATATCGCGTCTCTATAAAGTATGAAGTATGAGTAGAGACGTAGCACTGCTACGTCTTTAGTTAAGTATGAAGTGTGTGTCACTACTGACACGCTCTTCACAGTATGAAGGATGAAGTGAAGAGACAGGAGCGTGGTGACGGAATAATTAATTAATGCATCCTTCAGCCTTCAGCCTTCATCCTTTCCAGTAGTTAAAAAACTTAATTGAATAATCTGTTACATTAAGAGCATAATCTAATATTGCCTTAAACAATACTTTAGATAAATGTCTCGGTAGATAAATGTCTCGGTGCGATCGCCTTTAGGCTTATCCCTTTAGTGAACTCGCTTTGGCGCTGTGACTATCAGTCGGCTAAGAATTCGAGTACAAGGAAATACTAAATGGATAATGATTTTGCAGCTGTAATTGACATTGTTAAGCAGCGAGGTGGTTGCGATCTATCTGTTTATAAAGAAACTACTTTAAACCGTCGAATTCAAAGTCGGATGATGACTTTAGGGATTAAGACGTATGGCAATTATTTAAACTACCTGAAAGCTGATTCGGAAGAAGTTATTCCCCTTCTCAACACAATCTGGATCAATTACACTAAATTTTTTCGCGATCGCTCAGCCTGGGAGTATTTAGCTGAGAAGATCGTTCCCCAGATAGTGATGAACAAACAACCGCACGAACCAATTCGCATTTGGAGTGCTGGCTGTGCGAGTGGAGAAGAAGCTTATTCTCTGGCTATGGTACTAGCCCAAGCGCTGGGAATAGAACAATATTTGCAACGGGTACAAATTTTTGCCACAGATGTAGATATGGAAGCGCTTAAGTATGCCCAGCGAAGCAGTTACAGCACCGATCAAGTGGCGAATCTCCCTCCAAAACTGCTGTCTAAGTACTTTGCGCAAGACAATGATCGTTACGTTTTTGATTCAAAACTCCGTAGTAAGATTGTCTTTGGTTGCCAAAACTTAGTTAAAGACCCACCAATTTCCAAGATTGACTTGCTAGTTTGCCGCAACGCCCTGATCTATCTCAATCTTGAAGCCCAAGCCAAGGTTTTGTTTCACTTTCACTTCGCCCTCAATCCCGACGGCTTTCTCTTTCTGGGCAGTTCCGAAACATTACTAAACCGCAAGCATAACTTTAACTCAGTCAATTTAAAGCATCGAATCTTTACCAAGGAATTACTAAATAAAGATAACTACTTATTGAGCCAATACCAACATAGACAAAAGGTTGAGACTCTCTCAAATCAATTAAAATTGTGGCAAACAGCTTTTGCAACCAGCCCAATTGCTAAGGTCGCAGTAAACTTGAACGAGCGTGTAATTATGGTGAACGAACAGGCTTATTCTCTGCTGGGGCTAACATCCAGCGATGAGTGTTCCTGTTTCCAAGATCTCAAGCTCGATCGAGTACTAGGGCTACGCACTGGTATGGAGCAAGTCAATCGCGATCGCTCTGCTGTGACATTAAAGGACGTTCAGTGGTCAACGCCTAACGACACAGTTTATCTAGACATTTACATTACACCGATTGCCGATTTGATTGGGCAGCCAGCTGTTAGCTTCACATTTATCGATGTCAGTGAGTGTCATCAAGTTCAGGAACAACTCGCTCAAACTAAAATTAAGTTGCTTAGAGCTTTAGAAGAACTAGAGTACACCAAAGAAAAGTTAGCCGCTAAAAACGCGGAATTAAGTTGTATTCAACTACCCACTTACTTGCCTAGGTAGCTCGACGCGGAAGGTTGAACCCCGATCTAGCTCGCTTTCAACTATAATTTTTCCTTGCATCATCCGCACTATCCGGTCTGTAATTGCCAGTCCCAAACCAGTACCACCATGTTGACGGGTGATAGATTGATTCAATTGCCGGAATTCATGAAAAATATGCTCGATGTCAGCCTGGGCAATTCCGATACCAGTGTCTTTGACTGCGATCGCAATTCGATTTTTTGGTAATTCCCACACTGCTACTTCTACAGTGCCAACATCAGTAAATTTAATTGCATTAGATAGCAAATTGATTAATATTTGTCGTATGCGAGTGCTATCATTTACTACACAGGGATTTTGAATATTTAAGTTAATTGTTAGTTCTAAGTTCTTCTGCTCAACTAAAGAACGCATTTCTTCAGCAGTTGCTGTTACTAATTCCGCCAAATTTAACTCTTGTAATTGAAGTTGTAGACAACCAACTTCAATTTTGGCAAAGTCGAGGATCTCGTCAATCAATGTCAGTAAGTGTTTGCCGCTGTTAAATATCCGTTCCACCATATTTGTTTGCTGCTTGGAAAGCGACTGGTGAGAGGAGCGTAATAGCAGTTGGGAAAAGCCAATGATTGCGTTCATGGGGCTACGCAATTCATGAGACATGATTGCTAAAAAATGGGACTTCAGTTTTGCAGCTTCTTGCAATTGTAGGTTTTGCAGTTCAATCTTGCGTATCTTTTCTTCTGTTTGCTTGCGGGTGGTGATATCCCGCAGCAACCAACGCCAACCAATTGGCTTACCTTGCAAATCTCGAACAGTAGATACTGTCACTGCCGCGTCAAAGATTTCACCTGTGCGGGGAAGAATACGTATTTCCCATTCTTGCATCCATTCGGTTTGAATTAGCTGCATGAGTTTTGCCCGAAAGGCGCGACGTTCTTCATAAGCAATGAAGTTAATCAGTGGTTTGCTAATTAAAAACTTTGACGACAAATTGAGTAGATTAGCCGCAGCTCGATTTGCTTCTCGAATTATCCCTGCACCATCGGTTACTACGTAGCCATCGGGAGCAAGTTCAAACAACTCATGATAGCGCTGGCGTTCTATTTCTGCTATAGTACGAGCTATCTCCAGTTCTTCATTTTGTTGCTTCATCTCTTCTTCTGCGACGTGCAGTTCTTCCAGGGCGACTTTTAGTTCCTCCAAAGCTGCCAACATCGTTTGATTTTGTTGCTTTGAAGATTTTTCCGTCGCACTTTGGTGCAAAACTTTTGCGTTTTCTTGCACGCTATCTACTTTCTGGACAAACTCGCCCATTTTGCGTTCAAAAAAATCTTCACTTCTTGCTGTGAGTGGATTCATTAGTTTTTTTTTTAATTTGAGTAAGACGAGCAAAATTGAATTACTTCAAAAAATGTTAAAAAAATAACCTGCTGGCAACTAAAACACTTAATTTATTTCGGCTTGCGCCTGTAATAGCGATGGCAAATGAAATTACAAGTTGCCCCAACTATCTTATCTAAATTGCCATTAAATAACTTACTTTTAATCCACTATAAGACTGATAACAACAACTCAAAGTGTGAATTTAAAAGGATATATTCGCTCTTCCCCCTCCTCCTAAATAGTGAGTAGTGAGGCGTGTTTCTCCCTCAGCCCCCTCAGCCCTCTTACTCGCTCTCTGCCACTTGTTCCATTAATATGATCGCGCCTTGAATTTCTTTTCTCCTACCGATCAATGGCGTACAGGTGACTTTACATAAAATTGACTTCCCCCGGCGATTAGTCGCTTGCAGTGTCACTTCTATAACTTGAGGTTCTTCAGTCATACAAGTGCGGATCGGCTGTCGCAAATCCTTTACTGGCAAACCAATATCCAGATTTAAAAAGTGGTGTCCCAGTACTTCTGAAGCCCGCAATCCCCAAAGATCTTCTGCTTTGCTGTTCCAAACTAGAATTTGCAAATCTTTCTTGACAACCACAACTCCACCGCGTAGGCTCCCAAGAATTGATTCGAGAAACGAATTAGCTTTATTAAGTTCTTCACCACTGAGGCGCATTTCTTCGTTGATCGTCTGCAATTCCTCGTTAGAAGATTGCAGCTCTTCATTCATAGTTTCTAGTTCTTCGTTAGTAGATTGTAGTTCCTCGTTTGTCGTCTCCAATTCTTCATTAGAAGATTGTAGTTCCTCGTTTGTCGTTTCCAATTCTTCATTAGTCGATTGCAATTCCTCATATGCCATTTCCAATTCTTGATTGGAACGTTCGAGTTCCTCTCGCAATTTTTTGGAACGAGTGACATCGGTAAAGGTAATACTTACACCTAGTACTAGGTTGCCATTAAAGTCTAATAGGGGTGCAATTTTAATATCAAAATATAGAGATTCGCCAGAGGGGTTTGTCCATTCAACTTCGTTTTGGATCGCGTTGCGGCGATCCTGGTAAACTTGCTCGATGCTGGAACGTAGCTCTAAAGGTCGATAGGGTTCCAAATCTTGCAGTGGACGACCTATATCTCTGCTACCAAGGTTAAACAGCGCGCAGGAGCGTTCATTGGCCAATATCAGCGAACCATTGACATCGACTACCACTTGCGCCACTGGGTTAGCATCGAAAGCAGCGTTGTGGATTTGCTCTAGATGGCTGATGCGGCTTTGCTCTAAATGGCTGATGTCGTTATCTTCACTGTCTCCGCCATTATTACCCATAAGTAATAGGCGATCGCGCCGATCAAATGTTGGCATTTTAGTAAAAATCCGTCGCTTCAGATCTACAGGATTAAAGATGTTGCTATGAGTTAACAACATCTCCGCCTTACCCAAAAACAGAAAGCCACCATTGTTCAGGGCAAAGTGAAACCGAGCGATAATTTTAGATTGAACTTCAGCATTGAAATACATTATGCTGTTACGGCATACCAGCAAATCAATGCGGGAAATGGGAGCATCTTGAAGCAGGTCATGACGACCGAAGATTACCGCTCGACGCAGATCTTTGCGAAAAGTATAAACGCTATCGGAATGCTCAAAATACTTTTCTAACAACTCCTCTGGAACTGATGCCACTTCCCTGATGCAATAGTTAGCATGGCGTGCTTGACTCAACGCTTCTTCATCTACATCAGTAGCATAGATTTTCACCCGCGATTTGAATTGTTCTATTCCCAAAGCTTCAGCTAATACTATAGCCAGAGTGTAAGCTTCTTGACCTGATGCACATCCAGCACTCCAAACCCGAATTGGCTCATAGAGTCCCTTGCGGGCGACGATTTGAGGAATGATTTCGCTAGAAATATATTCCCAGGTTTCGCGATCGCGAAAAAAGGAAGTGACATTAATCAGAATTGTGTTAAATAAATTGACAAACTCATCTGGATTCACATCCAGATAATCCATATATTCGCTAAAGCTATCAAGATAGAGCGATCGCATTCGTTTTTGCACTCGTCGCATTAAGCTAGAGCGTTTGTAACCAGTGAAGTCAAATCCTCGGCTGCGTTTAATATATGTGAGTAAATTTTCAAATTCAGAGTTTGGCTCGGCAATGCTCATAATTCATTCAGTTTTTCTTTCTGCATCATTACCAGGTCGATTAGCTTAAGGGCAATTTCGTTCAGTGGCACAACCAAATCCACGTCCCCAGTGTTAATTGTCGCTTCTGGCATAGCAAAAAATTCAGCCGTAGTTCGATCTTGAGCAATTACCTTACCGCCCATTTGTTTAATTGCCCGTACTCCCATAGCACCATCACTACCCATACCCGTTAAAACTACAGCGATCGCGCGTTGTTTAAAACTGGCTGCTACTGACTCAAATAGCAAGTCTGCCGAGGGGCGTATATAATGCACTAGTTCTGAACGAGACAGGCAAAGGGTATTGTCTGAGTTAACTAATAAATGCTGGTCTGGAGGCGCAATATACACCGTTCCTGGGCGTAATACATCTTTAGCATCTGCAAATTTTACTTGCAATTGCGTACTATGGCTGAGAATATCTGCCATCATACTGGAATGTTGAGAAGAAACGTGCTGCACGATGGCGATCGCTGCCGGAAAGTCTGCTGGTAAAGCAGATAGCACTTGAGTTAAAGCATTTAGTCCCCCAGCAGAGGCACAAATTGCTATTAGATGAAAGTTGCCGCTGGGGAGTAGCAATTCGATTTTGGATTGATGCGTCCTAAGATCTCCATCTCCCTGGGCTACCTCAGATCTCTTCTGTCCACTGTTCTGTGCTTTGTGACCATTGCCGTCACCACCTTTTAACAATAGTTCTCGGAGTATTGCAGCACGTTCGTGAGCGACATTTGCCTGTTCTTCAAACCGCTGGGCAGAATAACGTTGATTTTGATTGGCTGCCCGCTGCGCCATTCGCTTCGTCAGCGCTGCTTTTTCTTCCAAAGCTCTGAGCGCATTCCACATTGCTTCTTCCTGGGCGTAGGTTTGTGCTACTAGTAGACTTTGTGCGGAATAAGCATGACCCGTGCGACAGCGGAAGTGGATCAGTTTTTCTTGCTCCAGTTCCCAGAGAACTCCTCCACAATCTGGACAGCCGAAAGGTGAGGGTGTTCCGGGGCGATCGGAGTTCTGCATTGCCCCTAGTTCTAGTTCCGCCATGTCAGATTCCATTTCTAAATCGCTTGACACGGCATCTGCTCGATTGTCTTCTACAGGCTGATGAGCTAACTCGACTAAAACAGGTACAATTTCAGCTACTGGCAAGATGTGGTCAACATCCACATTTTCAATCGCGTTGTCAGGCATTCCCGAATAGAGAGCTTCTTCTGGCTTCTGAACTATAGCCACGCCCCCGCGCTGCTTCACTGCCATCAAACCCGCCGTGCCATCATCAAGAGTACCTGATAGAACTACACTGACAACGCGCCGTCCATAAGCTCTTGCTGCTGTGCGGAACAACGGATCTACAGCAGGTCGATTGCAGTTTTCTCTCGGCCCGCGCGCTAGACGAATGTATCCATTTTTAACTAGTAGATGACGATCTGGTGGTGCTATGTAAATTCGCCCGTGTAGAATTTCTTCACCATCTTGGGGATGGACAGCCTTTAAAGTCGAATTTTTCTGGCGCTTTGCGATCGCGCGGTTGAGAATCTGGGGTAGAACACTCGTCCCTTGGGATGAAATGTGAAGCACGATAAAGACCGCCGCTGGCAAATCTGGGGGTAAAAGTGGAACCAGTTGACAAAGCGCTTCTACTCCACCAGCAGAAGCTCCAACCACGATAATGTCGTGACCTGGCATTACTCTTTCCTCATAGCAGCGGATAATTATAATAAAAAAATTTAAAAAGGGCTTTTTCGTTGAGAGTTCCGTGTATCTATGTTGCTAAACCTACGTTAACAAAATATGGAACTAGTCTGCCTCGCTCGTGAGAGAGTCAGAAAAAGGCCCTAATGATGAAGGTTGAAGGCTTCAGCCTTCAACCTTCATCATTATTTTATACTTTTTCGCCCCTAGCTTTTGACTTGGCGCGGTAACTCAACACAAAATGTTGAACCTTGACCCAACTTGCTTTCTACTGTAATGTTTCCTTGCATCATGTTGACTAAAGACTTAGTAATTGCTAATCCCAAACCTGTACCACCGTGCTGGCGGGTGGTAGTTTGATCGACTTGCCGAAATTCTTCAAAAATATGTTCGAGTTCTGATTCAGCAATGCCAATGCCAGTATCTTTAACACTGAGAAACAGTTGCACGGGTGAATTTTCCCGGATTCTCACTTCTACACTACCAGTTTGTGTGAATTTAATCGCATTTGAAAGCAGGTTAATTAAAACCTGGCGCAGTCTATTGCTGTCATTAAAGATGATGGGGTTATCTAATTCGTTATATACCTTTAATGATAGCTGCTTTTGCTCAGCCAAAGGTTTAAGTTCATCTACTGTGGACAAAATTAGCCTAGTCAAATTAATTTCTTCTAGTTGGAGTTCTAGGCGACCAGCTTCAATTTTAGAAAGGTCAAGAATATCATTAATCAACGTCAGTAAATTTTTCCCATTGTTGAGAATTCTTCCCACCATATCTGTTTGAGCATCAGATAGCTTGGCTTTGCGTTGACGCAGCAACACTTGGGCAAAGCCGATGATCGCGTTCATGGGAGTACGCAGTTCGTGGGACATGGTGGCGAGAAACTGAGATTTCAGCTGCGCCGCTTCAATCAGTTGCAGGTTCTGCTGTTCAATGCGATATCTGGTTAATTGTAGTTCGCGGTTTTGTTGCGCTAGGGTGAGGTTTTGAATTGCTAGGCGTTCTTCTCGTTCTTCCAAAGTGTTGATCAGACGAGCATTATTAATCGCGATCGCTGCTTGTTCTCCCACAGCTGCCAAGAGATTTCGATCTTCCATATCGAAAGCATCACGATCGTACCAATTTCCGACTGCCAGCACTCCCAAACGTCCTGCTGTCGCTGAGGCGATCGCTACTGCGTAGATGGAACTAGGAACTTGGAGATTTTGGATTTTGGAGCCACTCCGGTCTTGGGGTCTCCCCAAGTGGAGGAAGTGGCGTGATTTTGGATTTTGGATTAGATTTTTTCCTGGACTTTCCAGATCTTGTGCTTGGCTGCTTGCTTCTATTGACATGGATTCTCCAGTCAGAAATACTTGCTTGAGCAGTCCTTCATTTGGCTCAAGCAAATCATTTAAGAGTACTCTTTCCCTGCCAATTCCTGTTGTAGCAGTTAATTCCAATTCGTTGGTTTGGGAATTGTGAATGGCGATCGCGGCAAACTCAGAGCCAGCAATGCCATCACAAATTGCTTCCACAATCACTTGCAGCAAACTCGGTAAGTCACTCAAGCGCTGGTTTAATAGGTTGGTAATACGCTGCAACACTCGCAGTTGTTGTTGCTGTTCGCCAAGAATGATGATTGCTTGACGCAAGTTTTCACCAATTTCATTTGCTTCTTGGTAAAGACGAGCATTATCAACTGCTAATCCGGCGCGGCGGCCTAAATCTTCTGCTAGGGCAAGATCCGCTGAACTATAACTTCGTCCAGACTCTGCCATCACAAAGCCGATCGCTCCTAATGTCCGCCCTCTTGCTTGCATTGGCACGCACAGTAACGACTTTATCCCTATACGACGCAAGCTTTCAAAATGCTCGGTGTCTTTAGCAATTCTTGCCAACATCGAATCGGGAACTTCTGTGTATAAAGCAGATCGCCCGCTGCGGATTACTTGAGGTGTACCAAATGTATCATTTGGGTTGAGTGGATAACGCCTCACCAACTCTTGTGCCCACCTGACTTTTGCCGTATCTGTGTGAGCGACTGTTACCTGAGCGATCGAACCGTCTTCTTCGATAATATCGATGCTACACCAGTCAGCTAATTGTGGCACTACTAGCTGAGCGAGGTTTTCCAGAGTGGTTTGGTAATCTAGAGAACTTGCTAAGACAACACTCGCCTCAGCCAAGAATCGCTCTTGTTCTTCGATCTGCTTGCGTTCTGTAATGTCTACAAATGCGCCGATGCTACCTCTACATTTGCCTTGTTCGTCAAATAGTGGGGCGGCGCTACCGAGTAATTTAATCGCCGAGTCTTTACCACTAACCATCACATCGAGTTCGGCATCCAATATTTCCTTACCCTTGCCAGCAGCATACTGCATGGGTAACTTTTGGGCAGGTACTTCTTTGCCTGCTCTAAAAACTCTATAGGGTGGTTGTTCCGGTATGGGGGCGCTTTTGGACGCATTGGCATTATTGGGGATTTGCAGCAGCTTTGCCAGTGCTGAGTTAACTTGAATAAACTTGCATTCTGGATCTTGGGCGATCGCAATCCCAATCGGAATCACATCCAGCAATGTTTTCAGTTCATCAATTCGCCGTTCCAAACTCTGATTTAGTTTAACGATTTCTTGTTCCGCTTGCTTGCGTTGTGTGATATCGCTTAGTACTCCCAACATCCGATGAGGACAACCGAAGCGATCGCGTTGAGCTTTTCCCCTAGCAAGACAATAGCGATATTCTCCAGAAACATGGCGGATGCGAAACTCTACTTCACATTTCTCGCCGTGAATTAAATGGGCGTTAATTGCTGCTTTGATTTTTGGTAAGTCGTCTGGATGCATCAGCGCTATCAAGGCAGCAGGACTAGAATTAAATTCTGCTGGCGATATACCAATAATTTCTAGCAGTCTATCGTTACAATATACTTCGTCTGTAGTGCAATACCAATCCCAAATTCCATCATTTGCTGCTTCTAGTACCAAGCGAAAGCGTTCTTCGCTTTCCCGCAGCCGTTGATTAGCGATCACTGCTTCTATTTCTGCTCGGTGAAGGCGAATTGCCTGACGTAGAATTTGATATAAAATGTTTGGTGCTAGCTTGTCCTTTGACACATAGTCGCAAGCTCCAGCTTTCATCACTTGTACTGCTATTTGTTCATCTCCCTGTCCGGTCAAAACTACTAAAGGAACCGTAATTCCCAGAGCGCGCACTTGCTTGACTAAACTCAGACCATCTCCATCTGGAAGACGATAATCGAGGAAGACACAATCAAACTGCTCCTGTTGTAAAGCCGCGATCGCCCCTGCACAGTCATAGCACTCTGACCAATTCATTTTAACGCCAGCAGCTTTTAGCGATCGCTGTATTGCCATGCGGTCTACTTCTTCATCGTCCACTATGAGAATTTTGACTGTTTCTTCCATAACTAGTGGCGTTTCGGCGCTGCGGCGTTTTGGCTAAAAAAATGGTTAGTGCTTAGTGCTTAGTAGTTTTTCTCCCCCTGCTGACTCTGCTCTCCCTAGATCATTTCACTCAATGTCCAATACTTATTAAGAGTTGCCATTACTTCACCGAAGTTGGAAAATGTCACTTGTTTAAGAATATACCCAGCTAGATTTAAGTTATCAGCTTCAACTTTATCTCTACCTTCATTTGATGTACTTAATACAACTAGGGGAATATGTTTTAGTTATGGCTCGGCACGTAATTCTCTTAAAAATTCAATTCAATTCAATTCATTTTGGGCATATTTAAATCGAGCAAAATATACCAGGCGAGCGCCTGGTACCTTTTTTAAGTCATCTTCACCCCGCAGCATAATTAACGCTTCTAAACCGTTAGTAGCCAGATAAAGTGGATTTGTACTGTTGTTTTTCTTAACCGCTCTTTTTACATTCATGACATCCACTTCGTCGTCTTCGACTAGTCGGACGTTAATCATTTTGTTTTTTATCATTAAAGGGTTATATATTTATAATTTACAATTTATATTGTGATTTACCTCAATCGATAGGTAGGTCATAGGATTTTGACGGCGTAGATGCGCGGAGTCGACTTATAATTACGCTCGCACTTGCCACTATATATTTATTACAGTAAAGACAGCTTTTAAGGCTATATCTAAAGCTATATCTATGGAATGAAAGACAATTTTCAACAACTTGAGCCTACCAATTTATTTTTGCCAACTAAAGAGATATATTGCTCTTTTTCCTGGCTGTGACTCCAAACTGATAGTTACTCCTTGAAATTCGACAATTTTTTTCACGATTGCTAGCTCAATTCCAGTGTTTTCGCTTTGATCGGGGGCTTATAATGTTTGGAAAATGCCAAAAAATTTTTCGTGGTACTGGGGATCGATTCCAGCAGCGTCATCGCTAACTGTCAAGTTCATAAAACAAATCTAAATTTTTGACGGAAATTTTCACTTTGCCATCTATCCTAGGATAATGTTTGAGCGCGTTGCTGGTGAGGTTAGTAAACACTTGCAGCAAGGGCAATTATTCAGTTACAAGTGTTGGCAGATCCCGTGCTATGTCGATGGTAAAAGTCTCAGGCGGCGCACGGGAATCGATAATTTCCCCAAGCAAATCGCCGACAGATACTAATGATTTTGGAGTTTCCACTCGTCCAACACGAGACTATTGCAGCAAGCCGTTAATTAAAGCTTCTATGCAGTGGACTCGCCCTCGCAGCAAGTTCATTAGTTTGTGCTAGTAGTGTTGTTAAATAGGATAGTTCCTCTGCTCTAGCTTTTAGTCCTGACTCTGAAGCTATGCGATCGCTAATATCAATACACGAGCCGATATAACCAGCAAATTCTCCTTTGGGTGTAGATTGAGGTACACCACGATCTAAAACCCAACGATATTCCCCATCTGCAAGGCAAAGGCGATACTGGGTTGAGGCGCTTAAAATAGCCGTCGCAACTGCAAATACAGAGTATATTGGGCGAAAGTGTAAATAAGCGATCGCGCTCTTGAGGGTGGAGTGCCTTAAGAAATACCCAATTCATCGCTTCTGCTTTGCTTAACCTGGGAATTTAATGAATCAAATTGGGTTATAGTTCGGATGACTTTAACAATATTTTGCTTTGATTGCAATTTTGTTAACAACTTAACTAGTACTATTCAACTTACTCATTTATGATTTTGTTTAATTAGTATTCTTGCTAAGATTAAGGCAACTCTGTATGATTTAAAATGAAAACTTATTCCAGATTATCCACTTAATAACCAATCTACAACAAATAGAATAAAACAACCAATTTCTGCTATATTTTAATACTTACTTTCTCAATTGTGAATAATTATACATCTGAGAAAAAAATATAAGTTCCTTCTTCAGGTAGATGAAAAATTAAATTTCATGTTTTTAAGCAATAATATATATACCTTTGAACTTAAGTTTCTAATATAATGCCATCGCTATAGGTTTTAGTTCAATCGGCTGACTAGTAGTAAATGCCCAAAAATACTAAGATCTAATGGAGGTAGGGGTAACAATCTCTACTTTATTGATCGGTGTTCAAGAATTAGTAGACTCTAGCGTTTGAGCAAAATTGATTCTAAAGTAAGAAATTGTTAAAGCGGATGTAAGAAATGGATAAGATTCGCGTTGCTCTGATTGAAGACCATGACCTAACCCGTGTGGGTATTAGAACAGCACTGCAACAGCGGCAAGATGTCGAGGTAGTGGGCGAAGCAGCCAATGCCAGTGAGGGATTGCATCTATTGGAGAAGTTTCACCCAGACATTGCCATTGTCGATATTGGTTTACCGGATAAAGATGGGATCGAACTGACAAGGCTGATCAAAGAATCCCAGGAAGCAGGAGAAGGACCAAATACTAAGGTGCTTATTTTAACGCTACGAGATAATAAAGAGGCTGTACTGGCAGCTTTTGCGGCTGGGGCAGACTCATATTGTATGAAGGATATCAGTTTTGATAATTTGCTCGAAGCACTGCGGGTAACTCACAGTGGCAATGCTTGGATCGATCCAGCCATCGCCAAGATTGTGCTGCAACAAGTGCAACCAACTTCAGACAGTCCCGAAGCAGCAGTTGACATCCCTAAAGACCTAAAAACTGTTGCAATCAATGCCGCTGACGCGGAGTATGACCAAATGCTTGCAGCCTATCCACTTACAGAACGGGAATTAGAAGTCCTGCAATTGATAGTCGAAGGTTGTAGTAACGCGGTGATTGCCGAAAAGCTATACATCACCGTCGGCACAGTCAAAACTCATGTGCGGAATATCTTAAACAAACTCTGCGCTGATGACCGTACTCAAGCAGCTGTTCGTGCCCTGCGTTCTGGCCTAGTTGGATAAGTAGTGAGGGAAAGGGTGAAGGCGCCAAGGATGAACTGTGAAGGCGCCAAGGATGAACTGTGAAGTACAAAACTTTATCTTTATCCTTTATGCTGAGAGTCTTCAACTTTCAGCCTTCACCCTTCACCCTTCTCTAACTCTCTTCTTTACAGAATTTAAGTTTATTACAACATTAAGATAAGTTTTATTAAGTAACGTTTCTGAAATATTGAAAAATTATTTAAAAATAATGTGAGCGATCGCACTCCTTGTGGGTAGAAAAGTATTACTTATGCTTTTGCTCAAGCGGTTAGTTGCAATGCAATTAATTTTGATCTGACACTAGACTTGAATTTCAATATCCTCATGACAGAGTTATTTACTTTGTCGACGCGCTACCGCCTAGAGGATGAATTACCTTAGCTACAGGGAATCGATCCAAGCCGTAACTATTGGATTAGGGTGAATGGAGAGAGAAAGATTGCAGTTGAACGTTTGGGGGCTTTTGGTGCGTTCTGCTTTCCGAAATCTGGTTCCCAGGTTCAGCCTGGCAAGGATAAACCTGAATTATCGTCGCATATTTAAGAGTTCTTGAGGAGAAGCTAAGAGTTTGATTTTAGCTGTTAAGATTTCACGCTGTTGGTTGAGAACAAATAGCCAAGAGACGTTAACGCCAAACAAGGAAGTTTGTACTTTTCCTGCTACCTGCACCTCCAAGCAATCATTTTCTACGGGATTAATAATTCCTTCACGAGGTTCCAGGTTCATTCCTTGGGCTTCTTGTTGAAGATAATTAGCGATCGCCTCTGCTCCATTTATGCCAGTCTCAAACGGGGGATACATCACTCCGTCTGCTGCAAATAATGCCGCGCCAGCTTCAAAATCTCCAGCGTTTAAAGTTTCAAAATAACGTAAGATTGTCGGTTCTGTAATACCTTCAATTGCGATCGTTGCAGCACTATCATCAATAGATGGCACAGGAGAAGGCATAGATTCAGAAGCTGTCATCTCAATTCCCTCATAGTCAAGACTGAAACTGGCATTAGAACTAAATTAAACACAAAAGCAGGTCAAAACCTGCTCCTGTGGAAAGATCATGATTTATTTCCTGTAGCCCGGCATTGCCCACCTCAAGTAATCTGTTTAATCAGCCAACAGATCTACACTCAGATCGGCAACAGCAGAAGCATATTAAACTAGTGCCAGTTAGTCATCTACGCCCAGGTAATGGTGGCAGGCACAGCATCAGCCAGTTGGGCATTGTAGTTGAAGCGCAAAGAAATAAGATTTAGATCAGACTCTGTAGTATAGGTCATGTCTGCACTGGAAATTCTTAATAACTAAACTGTTTGAGTCACGAATTTGTCCACCTTGGCTTGATTGCGTAATATTTCTTTACAATTAACAAATAACTTTGAAGGTTAATAAATCGAATACAGTGCAGAGTCTCGCTAGGATGAGAAAGTTGTGCTATTGTCAATATTTTGGATTTCTCCCCGCACCCCCTCACAGCTGCTTCACCCGCGACTGCTGCGTTTGCACCAGTTAATAGCACCCAAGTAAAGCAACACGCCTTAGAGTTGGGATTTCACAAAGTTGGAATTGCCGCAGCAGACAGAAATGATGGAGTAGATGTAAAACGCTTGCAGACGTGGCTGGAGCTAGGTTATAGCGCAGATATGGCATGGATGGCGAATCCGAAGCGGCAGGATATTCATCAGGTGATGCCGGAGGCGCGATCGCTCATTTGTGTCGCTTTAAACTACTACACGCCCGAACAACGTCCTTCAGGTGACGAGTATGCTAAAATTTCCCGATATGGTTGGGGCAGAGACTACCACAAGATTTTGCACAAAAAGCTCAAGGAACTAAGTAACTGGTTACAAGCACAAGTGGTAGGCGTGCAAGCACGTTACTATGCTGATACTGGGCCAGTACAGGATAAAGCTTGGGCGCAAGAAGCAGGGATTGGTTGGATTGCCAAAAATGGTAATGTGATTACGAGAGAATATGGTTCTTGGGTGTTTTTGGGTGAAGTGCTGACAAACTTAGATTTAACGCCAGACAAACCTCATACGCAACATTGTGGTAGCTGTACTCGTTGTATTGAGGCCTGTCCTACAGGTGCAATTACTCAACCATTTGTAGTAGATGCTAATCGCTGCATTGCTTATCATACAATTGAAAATCGGGATGAAAAGTTGCCTGATGCGATCGCGCCACAGATGCAAGGCTGGGTTGCTGGTTGCGATATTTGTCAAGATGTTTGCCCTTGGAACCAACGTTTTGCCACAGAAACTGATGTAGCAGAATTTCATCCTTATCCGCAGAATATAGCACCCAAGTTAACAGAATTAGCTGACATTTCAGATCGAGAATGGGATCGGCGCTTTCCAGCTTCAGCTTTACGGCGAATTAAACCAGAAATGTTGCGCCGCAATGCCCGTGCTAACTTGGAATCTTCTGTTGCCAGTAGTCCATCGTAATTTTCTCAAATGACTATAAAGATAATTTTTTTTGATTTTGATGGCACCATTGCAGATACTTTCAATACACTTGTTGGTATTACTAATCAATTAGCTGTAAATTTTGGCTACAAACCGTTGGGTGAAGAGGAACTAGCTCAAATTAAAAATTTAAGTTCCAGACAAATTATCAAATACTCAGGTATTTCTATTTTTAAATTTCCTTTATTATTAGCAAAAATAAAATCAGAACTAAGACAGGAAATTTATAATGTTAAAGCTTTTCCAGAAATTGAAACAGCTTTATTAGAGTTAAGAAATCAAGTCGATAAAATAGTAATTCTTAGTTCTAATTCAAAAGAAAATATTTTAGTATTTCTGGAAACTAATAATTTACAAAGTTCGTTCGATTTCATTTATACGGAAGCGGCACTATTTAGTAAAAGTAAAGTTATCAATAGAATATTAAAACAAGAAAATATCAAGCCAGAAGAAAGCATTTATGTAGGAGATGAAACTAGAGACATAGATGCAGCAAAAAGAAGCCGTGTCAAAGCGATCGCTGTCAGTTGGGGATTTAATTCTCAAGAAATATTAGCAGAGCATAACCCTGATTTTTTGGTTCACCAACCAAACGAACTGATAGACATCATCAAAAATCTACAACAGGTATAAATATCACATTTTGACTTTTCTCTCGTTCCCAGGCAGCAGCCCAGGAACGGCACTTAAAGAGTATCAGTCTGGGTTCCATTTATGCACAGCAACAACCATTAAACAATAGCAGGCTTGTATTTTTTTACGACTTAACAAACGAACAATTTTTATTGTAGATCGCTGTGTAAAATATGTTCTTCAATTTTTTCGATTCCTGTTTGCTCTTCCATTTCTGCTAGCAGACTTACTTGATCGATCGCAAAACCTACTTGAATTGCTAACTGTGTAAATAAATCGATTTCATCTCCTTTCCATTGTCTTGGTTCCGAGCAGTGATGAGCAATTAATAAACCGAGCAACTGATTGTTTTTGAGAATTGGTGCCACTAAACTTGCTTTCACAGCGAACTGTTCCAGCCTTTCACGATAACAATCCTCGATCCGAGAATCTTGGTAAATATCATTAATAACTGTAATATGACCGTTTTTGTACTTTTCTACATACTGGTTCCTAAAACAAGGATCGTTTAATCTTACTCGTAAGGTTTGCGGCCAACCAGGAGCAACAGATTCTGCAACTACAATTCCATCCCAGCTAGTCGAGTCAAGTCCATAGATCAACACTCGATCTATTTTTAAGGCGCGGCGCACTTCTTTAACTGTAGTTTTAAGTAAATCTTCCAAAAATTGTACTTGCCGAATCCGAAGAGTGATGTCAGCCAGGAGATTAGATTTTTCTGCTTCTGCTTCTTGTTTTTCTAAGAAAATAACTTGCTCGATCGCAAATCCTACTTGCTTTGCCAACTGCACGAATAAATCGACTTCATGAGGTTGCCAAGCGCGAGCTTCCGAGCATTGATTAGCAATTAATAAGCCAAAAAGTTCGTTATTTTTCACGACTGGTGCAACTATTTGTGCCTTAATAGCAAATTGTTCCAGTAAGTTCAAATGACACTCTTTCAGATCGGCTGTATAAACATCATCAGTCACACGAATCCGACCGTTTAGATATTCTTCTACACCAACATTGGCTCCAGAAAAATAACTATCAGATACTTTTATTTTCAAACATGAAGGCCAACCAGGCAAAACAGATTCTGCTACAACTACCCCACTCCAGCCAGGTGTGAAGCGGTAGAAAAATACGCGATCTGCTTTAAGTGCGCGTCGTAGTTCTTTAACCGCGATTTTGAGTAGATCTTCCAAATACTGAGCTTGTCGAATTCGCAGCGATATTTCTGTCAATAGCTTTGCTTGCTCAACTGCGACTGCTTGCTGTTCAGCAATATCTGTTTTTTCCAAAGCAGATCTATCTATGGTTGCTAGCTGTGATGAAAAATTATCTTGTTCTGCACTTGGTTTTTTATCTTCTTCAAGCGCTGTTTTAGGTGGGCGCATACTACGATTGGCAAAAAAAGCGGTGAGTAAACCAACTAGCAGTAACGAGGCTATGATTGTCTCAATCATCAGGGTTAATGGTAGTTGGCTCGGCGAACCAGATACAATATCTTCTGAATTGTCAATCCGAGCTTGTTGAGCTTGGGTTCCCAAATCGGGAAGCGATTGCTCGATCGAGTAGCTAGCACTTGCTCGACTGGCCAAACCTGATACCATACTTACAGCAATTACTAAAGCTAAAGCTTTAGCTTTAAAAGTCATTCTTTGGCGTTGAAGGCGAGAAGATTTCTGATAATTCACTCGTTTTGAGAAAGTCAGAGATAGTTGCAGATGAGTACTGACACGATCTTCTTTTTTGATACCAAAATGGTTGTTACTACTACAATCGCTAGTAGCATTGGCAGGATTAGGAATTTGACTCATTTTGCTCTCACTCGGCTAAGTAATTTTGTAATTGCTGCCTGAATATATCTGGCACAATTAGAATCTTGATGTCATCCTCAAATTTTTGCAACATATTTCAACGTAAACATCTTTTCTAATCCTCAATCATGTATTTACTCCTTAGTCAACTTATTTACACTAGCTTTGCTGGAAGGGGATTTAGCACTCTTGCCAGCGCGCAGCTGTCTATAGAGATACAACAAACCTTCATGCAACGTTTGGTTTCTCAGTATTGGGATTCTTACAATCCCCCTGCTTCTGGATACTGTGCTGTTTTCTTACATCAGATATCGCCAGAAGAAACTTTATTTGGCTGGTTGTATAACGATGGTACAGACGATTTGGGTCGTAGTGATGTGCCGTTATTCGTCTGTTATTACATAACAGAGCCATTATTTGATTTTCAACTCGCTAATATTTTTATCTGCTTGGAAAAAGGTCCAGTAGCACTGATAGATCGGCACAATCCATCTGCCCGCTTAGAGACTAAAGTAATACCTGATTTATGGAGTTACCAACCCGCTCGTTCAGGAGTCGCAATTCCCTTGGCTATTCGACAGCGTAGCTATTTAGCCTTGCGGCAAGGGGACTTACTTGAATTGTTTGTTCCGGTAAATGAACAAGAGACAACAATCGATCTGAGCGAGCAGACCTACGAACAGCAGATAGCAACTCTCTCAATATACACTCGTTATGTCATTGATGGTCTTAACCTAGATGCAACAATTCTAGAACCAGAGAATGCCGCACCTAATCAAACTGCTATACAAGCTTATCAAAGTTATAAGCAAAAATTGCAACTCCATAAACAAGTTTTAGCTAAGAGAAATCAACGGCAGTATCAGTTTAAAACCAATACTCGCAGTTTATTTTATAAAAAGAAAACTACAAAGCCAATTAAAAACTGGCTAGGTCAACAAAATGTAGCAGTTCATACAGCAGCAAATGTTTATAAATCTCATGCAAAAAGCTCTAGCCAAACTATTTATGCACCGCCAAAATTAGACCAACAGCTGACAAGTCAAATTTTAAATAAAAGTAATGGCTATGATTCTGAGCAATCTCATAAAAAAACTCAATTATTACTCAAAATAGGTATTGCTGCTGCTGCTTTAGCTTTGGCATTTGGTATTTATGGGCTGAGGCAAGCAAGTGTTTCTGGATCGGGCTACCGCGAGTCAAGTTCTTGGGCGATGAGTCCGTTGGTCTACAAAAGGTTAGCAGATGTTCCAAATGTACCGCAAGGTAAATTTAAATACGGAGGTTCGACTAGCTTTGCACCACTGCGATCGCCCGCTATGGTAGGTGCGATCGCCCTCGCTCATCCTCAGTTTCAATTAATTTATACCGACCCAATCCCACATAAACATGGCTCTGCAATTGGTATAAAAATGCTGCTTGCAGGTCAACTAAGTTTTGCGCAATCTTCCCGACAGATAAAAGAAACTGAACTAAAACAAGCCCAACAACAAGGTTTTATTTTAAGTCAAATACTTGTTGCTATTGATGGCATTGCCTTTTATGTCAATCCTCAAGTGTCTATTGCTGGTTTAACCTTAAACCAAATTAGGGATATTTTTACTGGTCAAATTAATAACTGGAAACAAGTGGGTGGCCCTGACTTGCCGATTATTCCTTTTACCCGTAACCCGCAATATAGCGGCACTGGGGACTTTATAAAAACAAAAGTTTTGGCTGGAGCCGAATTCAGCTCAAATGTGCGTCAAGTAGAAACTACTACAGACTCTATTCGCCTAGTTGCTAAAATCCCTGGAGGAATTAGTTATGCAACAGCCTCGGAAGTTATAGGTCAAAAATCTATAGATCCTCTATCCTTAGCTATTATTAATCCTCTACCCTTATCCCTAACAGATAATAAAGATTTTATCTCTCCTTTTGACATCAAGAATAAAGATATTGTAAACTCAGTTGCCTTTGCCAATGGCTCTTATCATTTATCCTGAGATTGTTTTTTAGGAGACCGCAGTGTATTATTAGCCATAGCCCGAACTTGTGACTTGAGAGCTTCGGGTGCTACTTTTTCTGCTTGAGCAAATAAAGCAGCTGCGCTTTTAGTATCACCTTGAACGTGGCGCAAAACTGCTTTGCCAACTAAAGCTTTAAGATTATCGTTGCGCTTAGATAGAATTTGATCGTATACAATTTCTGCGTCAGTTACTTTGCCTGTAAGTTCAAACAACTGTGCTAGCTGCAAGCGTAAATCTACACGTTCCGGCTCCCGCTGGATCATTTGCTCAAGTAACTGAATAGCTTGTTGAAACTGTCCAGATTCTTGTAAATCCTGAAGATTTTCTATGTTGCTGGCTTGATTAGGTTCAGGTTGAAAAAAGCGCTGATAGCTAACTAAAAAGACCAAGAATGCAGTGACACCGAGAATTATATATAGTAGTAATGCCCTATTTCTAAATAATCTATTAGCAATAAAAGATGAATTAGTAGGACTTTCTACTTGTAGTGGTTCAGAGGAGA
>Ga0181465_100038_pt1 | contig 29311 bp, 23 predicted proteins | sample InSIn3gowninarea_FD_119076 | JGI IMG/M metagenome (GOLD analysis project Ga0181465, IMG submission 119076) | Clean room microbial communities from NASA Spacecraft Assembly Facility at Jet Propulsion Laboratory, Pasadena, California, USA -... ... | reverse complement strand
TAAGGACCTTTAGGTGCTCGACCATAAGCCCCCCCACCCAATAAGTAAATTGAAGAGGGAGAGGAGAGGAGAGGTCCGGTAGGGGCTCACCATTCCGATGGTGAGGGTGCGTTAGCACACTCGACTGTCCAGGCCGCCATCGATTTATCGCTCACCTGACCTCAAGAAGGTGAGGGCCCCGTAACCAATAAAATAGAGGACGGAAGGATGGAAAATGACCCTAATAAACCTGGAAAAAAGAAAGAATAAGATTCCATAGGCACTGAAGGGAGAAGCACTGGCTTATGTGTATTATGGGTAAGATGAGTAATATCGTTATGAAGAAGTTTGGAAAGAGAGCGAAGGGGAAGGCAAGATGCAACCCACGCTTTAGAGAGCAGAGAGGGAAGGCACCTCTCCTGGGATGCACTCGCCTAAAAGCAAAAGCCGGAGGGTGCGCTGCTCGACCAAAAGAGGAGGAACTACTTGAAAGACAGCCATGAAAGAGCGACCGAGTCCGTAGCCCCTTCGATTATTCCCCATTGAGTAGCTCCACGTTGTAGCTCAAATAAGAATCCTCTACGTGTAACCTCAACTTAGTCTCACATAATACTCATGCCTGGAAAGTCTATGCATCACTCGAAGCTAATAGCTCGTACCTCATTGCTCGAAGCTAATCACTCATACCTCATCATGCATTGCTCGAACCTCATTGCTCGAAGCTAATCGATCGTGTATCTCTACGTGTAACCTGATCGTGTAACCTAATCACTTGTACCTCATCGAGAAAACCTCATGCATCTAGTAACCTCATCGATCGGGGTCATCCATAGGGGTAACATCATCGAGTAACATCACTAATTGAGCAACATCATCGAAGCTCATCGTGTAATCTCTACGTGTACCTCTGCGTGTAGCCGATTGGGTGCGGATAAGTCCCCTTCTCTGTTGGACCCTCTGGCCGCAGAAACTGGCAAGCAGCATCATATACCGGCCAGCAGCATCAGATCCCGGCAAGCATCACATCATATTTCTCTCTCTATCGGTCCACCTCACACGGCTACATCATCCGTCCGTTGGACGCCCCTATCTCTCTGTCCTACCCTGGCTTCAATAGTCCGCCGGGGTGCAGGTATATAAAGCAATCGGTACATAAACTTGTCCTTCCACTCGGCGACACCTAGTGACTGGCTTCCAATGAGATTGGCTATCGAAACAATGACTAGCAGCACTTCCTAGAGGTTAATGCATTGACAAGAGCTTCATCAATCATGCACCGACGGAGTAGACTTCATTCCTGCATCGACCAGAGGTTATGCACCCACTAAGTAGAGGTTCGATGAGTATAGCTTTTATAAGTAGAGCTTCCCCTGGAGTATAGCTTCATTAATGCACTGACTGAGAATAGTTCTAGCACTGCTGAGTATCCGCACTGAGTAGCTGTAGTAACCTTTTGTTCTGTCTCGATCGGTAAGGCTGCCAACAGCAGTCATTTGTCCATCTATTGAACAACTGGAATACCTATTCTGTTAGACCACCCCTCTTGAATACCTATTCTGTTGGCTGCCCTACTTCCGGCAAGTATAAAAGAGCAAGCCATCATCTATTTCTATTTCCTTGCCTCACTCACGTGATAGCCACACTCTCTAGCGTATGGCGAACACACTCACTCAGTGGATGGCTTACTGGACTTACACATGTCTAATTTCATTCTGCTAGCTCCCATACCTCTGGGACGGGGGGGCCACCCATTAACCCATTCATTCCCACCACCTTCCCTTATTTAGCCTTGTGTGTCCATATCGGTAAGTGTGATGCGGATAGTAACCAACCAGTGTGCAGTGCCGTAGGGTAGGGACATCGGACTCGGAATCAACAAGGTACTACTCGTATCGGACTCGTACTATCGGAACCGGGCTCAACTAGCATCAGATATGGTGTAAATACAGGTACAAAGAGATACGATGAGAAGTGTGTATTATAATAGGATAGAGATTCTCTGAAGGACGCATGAGAGAAACTATAGTAGCTATATGATATGGCATCCGATTAGCCGGTCATATAGTAATTATAGTAGGCCACAAGGAGAGTAGAGATAGATATAAATGGGCTCTCGTATGTAGATCCAAGCGAGGTATTATGAGGAGGCTATGTGCTAGAGAGAGTAAATTGACATAATGTTCTATATGAGGATATGCCTATTACTGCTCAGTAAATACTAAGCACTATAGCAATGACTTGGCTACATTAGGGACTATGTTAATATAGAGAGATATGTAGGTATACAGACTAGATATAGATCTTAGGGTAGCTTAAGACATGGTAGATTAGATGTAGACATGATCATGTACTCACATAGCGTAAAGGTATCAAACTGTAAGCGGATATATTCTTGCGTTTGTTCTATTATCGGGCTTCGCCCTTGAGAATACTTCCTTAGACTATCGAAAGGAAGGATAGGCTCCGATGTGCAATCCCGACCTATAGACTGGCTAGATAGATAGACTGGCTTTAGAGCGTTACCTTGAGATAGACTGGCTTTATAAATGCAACTATAGATATAACAAGTCCGTAGATGGACGATGGATGGGCAGATGAAGTGACAGTCCCTACCACCGAACGATGGCTGATACGAATAGATACAGGCTTCGCCTTCCAATCAATCCATTAGTATTCTCGCTAGCGCTCGATAAATGATCCTGCCTATAGTAGCACGCGACTTTACTTGCCGCCCTTTCAAATAGAAAAACCGCTTCAAGGTCCATTCTGGGTATAATAGCATCTGGATAAGTTACATATACCAATAAGTTACATTTCCCCCTAATAGCGTTAGCATCGTACCTCCCAATCAACTGGGAATACAGTGCCTCCCATCCCAAGCAGCTGGGGAAGACAGTTCGAGCCTACCTCCCAACATATTGATAAAGCATAACTCATACACCAGCCCAAGAGCTAGAAGCTGCGCTGCCACCTGCCTGGTTGGAAGGAAGAATCTGAAATGCATTAAATCAGCTATTTGGCTCAAGCCAAAATTGAGTTCTGGAACCCAGATGCTTGTAAGCTGTGTTTGACTTAGGGAATTGCACACTGGTCTCGGTCTCATTCATAGTAAGCTTCTACTACTTGTTCATATACATCGCTTCTATGTTTGCTTTAACAACACGGAAACCTAAGGTGGAACGACAATGGACTAGTTAATATAAACAAGAGCTAGATCACCACTGGCACTAGATATGAACTACACTTGGGTCTCCAACGCCCATATGCAAACAACCGGTCAGTGACAGTCAGAATAGTCCATCATAATAGCCGCCAGCAGCCATAGCCATACATAGAGAACGAAGAGGTACAGTGATTTCTTTCTTTTTTTTATTGATGGGGCCAACATCTACAGAGCGGGGTGGTCCAACGGACGGCGTCGAAACAGACCCGAGATAGAAAGATGTAACAGTAAGTTCCCCATAGTTGTTGTGATTAAGTAAGTTCTACTCCAGAGTTTGTCAGTCCGAGTCCGCATTCAGTCCGCATTCCGTTCAATCCGCACCAGCCAACTCTGTACGGGGTCCCCCTATCCTGGAAAAATCCCAGCATGGCGAACCTTATAACCAGCTATGATTGAGATACAACAGCAGCTTGTTATATACGTAGATATACACAATATAGCGTAGATAATAAGAATCAAACAGTTATAGATGGGGGAGCCTAATACTCGCAAAGGAAGAACCTTTCTCACTAACCAAATCTGTCGGAGCTTCACGCTATACCGAGAGCTCTACCTCGATACCGAGATATACCGATCTCTATCTCTATACTAGAAATCAATATATTCTAAAGAAATCTATAGATCTTGAAATCGATATTTATTACCGATACTCTCTAGATCGATAAAAAGAAAGAAATCTACAAAGAAAGAAATCTAGATCTATTCTAGTAGTACCTTACTATACAGCTTAAGACCTAGAAGGTGCAGCATGAAGTATACTCTCACATGGTATGCTCTAGTCAGTGCTGCTTGTTACTGTCTCATTGTGCTTGAACCTAGACTCATCGAACTATACTTTGATCGAACTAAAGGATGGAATAAGCCTTGACCCATGAAGGAGCCTGTCAACTTCTGCCTTCATCACCAAGTAACACAGATGCCTTTACCCTTTTGCAAGGAAACAGCCTCTCGCCTTTAGCCCACCAAGTTAGATAAATATAGCTTAGATTGGTATTTTCGCTCTACTATGGAAACGTCTCTGAACCTGGGTCTATGAAATACAGACGTGAAATGAATCAGTTCAATTCACGTTCAATTAACATAGTGAAGTTCAGTGAAACGAAATACAGATGTTATGTTCAATCCATCTCTCCGTCTCTAATAAAGAAATACATAAGAAAAAAAGTTGATGCCAGCAGGTTTCGACCCACTTGATATGCCAGTCATAGCTGGGATGGGTTACTCCGGATACTTTACTTGGATACTTTGATACTTGGATACTCGGTTGGGATACATGGGTAGGTCGGTCGAACGGCCCCTAGTATCTCTTTACCTTATTCAAGGCTTAAGTGGCCAACCCCAACAGTTAGATGTGGGATGTGGGATATTGGCAAGGTGGAAAAAGATCTGTCTGGATATTCCTGCTGGTGAATGTGAAGAATATGGCGAATATGGAATAGGGCTTGATCAGCGGATATTGTGCTTTTATGGAAATGAAGAAGTATAAGGAAATGATTGCATAATAGAATATATAATAGGCTGGTCCCGGTTAGGCGAGAAGAGAACGTGTGCCGAGAGATACAATGGCTAGGGAAAACTTAGCTTGCTGGATATATTAGAGAAAAGGCTAAGTTCTTCGACCCGGGGTGATTAGACCATAAATACTAGAAACCAGGTGTTACTAATAAGAAGGTGGGAATAAGTTCAATTTATTGGGAGCTTACTCTACGGAAGTCCATGGGACCAGGGAATAGAGCTACCACCGTAGCTAGTACCGGCTTACTCTACGGAATAGAGTATTACCGTACTCTAAGGGAGAGATACTATAGCTATTACCTTAGGGCGGGAGGGAATAAGAGAGAAAAAAAAGACAAAAAGTAGGCAAGTGACCCAGACTTAAGCTAAGGCAATAAGGGCAAGACTAAGCTAGTGTCTAGTAGAGAGGGGGACTAAAGCTAAGACTATAGGATAGCCAGGCTGACATGGAGCTTCACTCTCTATGGCTTTCTATAGGCCTTCTTCAGGCAGTCCATAGGGAAGCTAGTCCAGTCCAATAGGAAACGGAACTCCATGGAACTTACTCTACAGACAAAGGCAAGTACAAAAGAAAGTGTCAAGGCTAGTTAGTAGTACCTCTTGGCATGGACAACCTTACTCTAAGGACGGAAGTGTATTGGCTTTCACTCTCAGTATAAAGTGCTAGTTCAATACTGCTTAAGACTTACTCTCTCTATGGAACCTACTCTCAGGAGGCAAGTAAGAAAGTACAGTGTCCATGGGAAACATACTCAATGGACTAAGCAAGTAACTGACTCTAAGACTTACAGCAAGTGTCCAAAGGCAGGCTAGTACTAAGCTTAAAGCAGTCTTGATGGTAGAAGGCTTACCGCTTTCACTCTAAGTCCGGATGTAGACAAACCGTAAGTCAGTGTCTCTATGGATGTAGACACTTAAGGCTTTCACTCTCTTTTTCAAATAATGGAGACTGGAAAGGCTCTTAAGCCTAGTTTACCACCTTAGGGCAAGTAGTACCGGCTTATTCGCTGTAGCTCAGAGAAGTAAGGCCTCTTTCTTTTGATCTTGATTTAAGGGGGAAAGTCTATACCGGACGTAAGGCTAACTCTATGGAACTTATACTAAGGCTTATAAGTCCATACCGTAAGGCTTGAACTCTGAAATGGATGTAACAACCAACCTTACTGGAACTTTATTACACCTTCTGGAAGTCCTTCTAGTTAGACTTACCTTAAAGTCGTCGATATGGCAAGTACATGGCTAAGGACCTTATTATTCTTCGCTTTAGCTCAGGGAGAAAGGAAAGGTAGTTTTATCTGGCGCTTTCACTCTAGTGCCAAGTATGGAACTTACTGCTTGGACTAAGCTTGTCTCTTAAGGCTCATTGACATGGAACTAAAGCAATACCAAGGGCAAGAGTGACGAGGACTAATCAAGAGACCTTAGGGCAGACTGCTTGGCTATCGGCTCCACCACCGAAAGACGAGGAACCGCCGCCAAAAGGATAAGAGCCAAAGAGAGCGCCATCAAGGAAGGGCAAGGAGAGAGAAGCAAGAGATAGCCGCCAAGGGCAAGGATATAAAAGCAAGATAAAGCAGCTAAGGGGGGGGGAGAATGAGCCAACACACCGGGAAATGAATCCAAATTAGCTAGGAGGATTGGTGCGTGGCTTAACAAAGTAGGAAGCGAAAGAAATAAATAGAGTTACTATGCGTTTTTGGGTTGATTATGGTATTAGGGGAAGACCGTTGGTTGAATTGGTTCGAAGCAGGTGCGCAAGCATCTTTCAATGCTAGCAATAAATACCCCCCCAACCTTGCCCGATGCGGACAAGCGACTACGTTCCTCTCCCCCTTGGTCGAGCGACTACGTTCCTCTCCCCCTTGGTCGAGCGACTACGTTCCTTGTTTAGATTATCAAAAAATTGATCAATCACTTTATCGAAGAGGTTAAGCCATTAGAACCAGGGAGAGGGGCGTTCACAACTGCCGCATCTTCCGGGAGAGGCGTTCCAACTGACCCATCTGCCAATAGCACGTCCCCATCATTCCCAGCTTACGTCCCCATCATTCACTGAATAGCGTGACCACCAACCACCTACCACACGTACACCACCTACCCTACAGCTATCACTTCCCTTAGAGCTTACTTACTTACTTTAGTTTCACACTATTGCATGGGGCCCGGAAAAGCTAGGGGTGCCGCATTTTATGGTATGGGCTGGATGATACAGCTGGATGGGATCGATGCTGGTTTCGACGCCTTCTTGGATGTTTTGGAGATTGCTTATTGTGCGTTAGGTTTCGGAACCGATAAGGAGGTCGCTTATTTACAGTTACCAGGAAGTAGCATTCCCAGCCGATCAGTTTAAGTGGTCGACGAGAGACAGTGGTAAGGGGAAAGGAAGGGGGGATAGCGGTAAGGCTGGCTCTCTAGCGGGAAGGAAAGAGAGCGGCAAGGCTTTATACCAATCCAGAAATAGCAATAGCATACCCATTTTCTGAAGTCAGTCTATAGGCACTACTTACATGCATGCCTACCCTAGCATATTACTTACGAGCATGTCCTAAATTAGTTAGGTGGGCTGCTTCTCTAGACCGAAGCTCCATCTTTTTCAATTTACTTATTTGGTGGGGGGGCTTATGGTCGAGCACCCTAAAGGGTCCTCGAATTAGAATCCTTCGTATATCCGAGCTTAGCTAATGAACAAGTAAGTTTACCGAAGCGCAGGCATGCTACCTAACCCATTTCCCTAAGCCGAAGAAGGGAATGCATGTATTTTCCGATGTTCGATTTCTTTATACGGATAACGCGGAAACTATTACGTATAAAACCCATCGATTCATCAGTTCCTTGCCCGATGCGGACAAGCGACTACGTTCCTCTCCCCCTTGGTCGAGCGACTACGTTCCTTAAAAAATCATAATAGGGGGCGGTGACTCACTCAATTCCCTCGGTTCCACTGGAAAGCTGGAGCAAGCAAATGATACACATTCTAGAGATCGATTAGTTGGTGGAAGCCTGCCTTTCAGAAGCAGTTTATTAGCTCACTGGACCAACAAGATAGATAGATATAGATATCTCCAGTGGAATGAGTTTCACTATAAATAGTCTGGGGATCCGAGGGGCAGAATTCGTTGATGGATTTAGCTATTGATAAGCGGGTGAAAAGAAATATGTATGGTTGGGATCTGCCCGGATTAACGAATTACCCCACCTATTTCTGTCCGAATTCAAGGCAGGGCCCCCTATTATGATTTTTTAAGGAGTAGAATTGATATCTAGCTATGGGCAGGAAGCACTACTCCATACGATGAGAGAATTGGAGTTTCGCTTTCTCGCGTATCAGTAGCTGGAGCAAGGGAAGAAAACGAAATAGATACGGAAGGAGATAGAGATTAGCTAGTTATTGGAACTGAGTAAGGGGAATTGCTTTGCTCCACACCTCCACCGGGGGCATAAGCAGAGTGAGCTAGTCATCGAATTGAATACCTTCCCTCTATTGTATCATCCCATTATTGAGATGCAGGTGGATGGGTAAAAAGTAACTCATTCTGCCAAGAACCATTTGATTGGGTCTCCAATAACTAGAGATTGGTTTTCCCTAGCTATGGGGGTTGGTTTCGCAGCCCTTTCATCCGACTAAGCCGGCTCATAAAAAGGCTCTGTCAAGTAGACCAGAGGAGATAGGTCCTATTGCTGCCGAATAAGCTGTTTCCTTGCTCTTATTGAATACTCATTTGCTTCTGCGCGTTGCGTTACCCTATCAAAAAGCATAGGCGTTGCATACCAGAGACAAATTAGTTAGTCTCACTGGGATCCGTTCCGGCTGAGACACCACTTATTTATAAGTTAGTAGGTAATCTAAGTACCTCGGCATCCTTTGCTGCTGAACTGCACATACCGGATTGCCGGCCTCTTGAAGGTACTTATGAAATGAATGAAGCTTGAACCCGTCCAACAGCAGGTCGAGTCCCGGCATTGAAGCTTGAAACCAGGGGAGGGGGTTTGGTCGAGTTTCTTCTCTACGTATTAAAAACCCTTTCCGCTGTCAGCTTTTCAGTCTTACTTACTAAAAAGCCACCTTTTTATATCAAACCTCGCTCCATTGAGTGAGATACAAGCCATCCCTAGCTAGTTCGGTGGGAGAGCCAAAACGGAGGTCATTAAGGATGGAAGGGTAGAGCGAGAGATACCACTTCTCTGTTAGTCGGATAGATAGATAGCGTTCTCCAATTCTGCATTAATGGAAGAAATCCTGAAGAGTGAACAAGTGGTCACTAGCACCTCTTTATTTAGAGCATGACGCTGGCTATGACATATATAAGACTGAATTCGGCTCCCACTTCATCTTCTGCTAATTGAGTGGAAGCTTTTTGGAAGTATGTGGGTGGGTTTGGGTTCCAGGCGGTCAAGTTTCATTCACTAAATCGATGCACCAATCCTGTTTCTCGACCCCACCCGGCATTCATTTAGGATAGGGACATGACACGACGTTACTTCGTCGAATGAATACAGGAGAATCTCAATGAGAAACCTTCGGACTACGAATACCCCCCCAACCGACTCTGTTAATTAATAAAGCCTCTCCCTCCACCTCTGCCCTTGGCTCATCATGCTATAGTCACTCCGATGTGAAGAATGTTCCGACTGCGTAGCAGCTGCATGAATCGAGAATCTTTTCAATTTACTTATTGGGTGGGGGGGCTTTTGGTCGAGCCCCCTAAAGGGTCCTAAATGTACGAATCTTTCAATTGGCCCTTTCCTTGCACTAGGAAGCGCAAGCCCCTCCGGGACCTTACTCCCCTGGTTCTGTTCTACCGCTCCTAACTTCCCTCCTTTCTGTACTTGTTTACTTTCCCTACCAGCCCTACCAGCAGTCCTAGCTGTCCCTTCTATGTTCCCCATCCCTGTTCTGTCCTGATCTACTCCTTCCATGTCCTGTATGCTCCTGCCTTCTTTTTCCTGTTCTTTCTCTGAGGTAAAGGTGGGTCACATATGGTCAAATTCAATAGGTCAAGTCCAGGCAGAGGTGGTAAATTATCTCTATGAACCTAGGTCACATATGGGAAATTTCTCTCTATAAGGGTGGGGCGGAGGTAGGCAACAGAGGCTGAGGCATAGCCAGGTAGAGCTACAGAGCCAGCAGACTCCGCAGCGGATAAAGCAGCTGGAAGTGTGCCTTACCATCTTAAACCTTATTAATGTAGGCTGGTTGGAGGCATTGTATATAGATTGACCGAGTGATTTAACTGACGAAGACAGGGGATAGTACCCGTAAGATCGAAAACTTGATCCAGCATCCTCACCCGTTCGAAAGCTAGCAGCCTGGGTTGAATCAGCAGTTTACCTTGTTTAAGCAGCAGCACATCCAGATGCAGATACTTATCGAGATGGAGATTCAGCGCCTGTTCGAAAGCACGTTGATAACCTAGATCCACCAGCATCAATGACATAGGAAGCATCTGGGCAAGCAGCAGTTTCCGAGCCATGAGCAGATTCATCAGCAGGGATAGAAGCATCCAAGCCATCAGTGATAATTTCAGTCCTAAATCCAGAGTCTGTTGGAGATCTCCTCATAGATCCGATGCTAGTTCTTTAGCAGGAGGTAGTAGTTTTCCATACACGAGCTTCTAAGTAATTCCCCACTATCCATTCCAGGAATCTGATCTCAATGTTGATTAATCACATATATGGGGGTACTCTGTAGTTCGCCTTGCTTCTTCCAACCCTCATGATGTCCCCCTTTCCGTTTGTGCAAAACGTCCACCTATACTTCCTTCGGAGTGACCGTTTCGACCGAACTCATCTCTGCTTTTGAGCTTGCAATGGGGCATGTAAGCAAAAGGGAGAGCCTATTTAAGAGCCAGCACCTCGTAAGCATATTTGCCTTTTTCCATACCCAGTTTCTTATTCAGTGGACCTAACAGTTTAAGTGCTAGTAGTGTCGGATCCAACTTCCCTTCGCTATGCTCTTTGAGGGGAAGAAAGAAAGGGCCCAGTTAGGTCCTGATAAACCCAATAAGGTCCTTAAATCAAGTCCTGACCAAGCCTGGCTTTCAATAGGTTATTGTCAAATGGGTCCTTCGACAATGCTGTTATTATATATGTAATTATGCCTTCCTCTTCAATTTACTTATTTGCCCCTCAAATAAGTCAAAAAATGGTCGAGCACCTCTTGGGTTTACTTATTGGGTGGGGGGGCTTTTGGTCGAGCCCCCTAAAGGGTCCTTACTAGTCGAGCGTGCTTACGCATCCTAAAGGTCCTCTTCAATTTACTTATTTGCCCCTCAAATAAGTCAAAAAATGGTCGAGCACCTAAAGGTTAGGGTTTACTTATTGCCCCTCTCAAATAAGTAACCAAAACAGTCGAGCCTGCTTGCGCATCCTTATCAGTCGAGCCCCCTAAAGGGTCCTTATGTCAGGCGAGCCATCCTTCCTGCCTCGTTGCTCTCTGCCTTACCTCACTATCTATCCTGACCCCCTCTAAGCACCCTGCTGCCTTGCCTAAGCGGGAGAGCACCTATCCACAGAGTTGGCAAAGCGTTATTACGTACGTAGATATATATATATGCATAACAGACCGTAGAGATAGATATATCCATAACAAAGACGATCGGATTCGAACCGAAACATGCTGGGATTCGTTCTCTTTTTTCGTATAGGGAAATACGAATAGGGATTTAATGGTAGCGGGGTGATGTCGCTTCTCTCCACGCCTCATCAATAAAGAAATGCTTTAAGGCGCCTCAATAAGACCACATTCAAGAGAGACCCGAATAAGCCCCGCCAGGACATTACCAGCGGCCCAGCAGGAATATCGCAGCAACTTCTGGGGCACACAAGGTCCCGGAGGGGCTTGCGCTTCCTAGTGCAAGGAATGTCAGATCCGCCCCTATACTATGATTTCTTTATATCATTGGGGTATATCCATCCATACATACAGCTCGCTTGGTTGGCCTGGTGCTTAGCTTCCCCCCCATTAGTGGTTTTGCCCGCCACACTGGCCTTTGGCTTCCACTCATGGCTCGACGGCTCTGCTGCTTGCTTTGTTGCTTTATTTGCTACGTATGGAACTGCTCTCACCCCCCCCCTTAGCTTTTTCCCTTTATACCTTGGCTTTCTTCTCTCCTGCTCCCTTAGCTTCTGGCTCTGTCACTTGCTCCTGCCCTTGTCTTGACTGTTTTTATCCTCCTCCTTGCTTTGGCTTTCTTAAAGGCTGTCTTCCCTGCCTTCGCTCTTGCTGCCTCTACCTTCGCTGTTGGTGTTGGACCGACTACTGCTGGGTATCGAACTGCTAGCTTGGGTACTTCTAGGACAGGAACCGAGCGAAGCTAAGCAACTGGGTCATCTGGACCACCTGGAACAGCTCGTGTGGCTAATGGGACTTGTATGTATTCCAGCGGTGGTACGTGCTACTCTATTGGTTGTTCGAACTGCTACCCTAGCTGCTGGCTCAGCTTATGCCCCTTTGTCTGGCTTGGTTTTATAGCTTGGCTAGGATTTGAAAAATCAATTTTATGAAATATATATAATATGAACACTTCAACCAGATTTATTTGTTGCACGACCCAACCAAGCCAGGAAGGATACTTCATTTACGAACTTCAACTTAAAGACATGCAGTGCTGCCCAACAACCACTTATTGAAGTCAGGAATCGGAATCGGAAGTACCACAATAGGAAGGATAGATTTGACCTTACCCCTTTAGACCAGAATCGAGCATGGAGGGACAATCATGCCCAACCTTTTATGTGAAACCGGGAAGGAATAGAACTAACTAGGTAACGCCTATCCCCCTTACCTTAGAAACACCGGATGGATGGTCAGCCGAGAGAGAGAGGGCAGCCTTTACCTGATATCGTTTTACTGCTGCCGGATGGCCTTGATTCTGTGGGCCATCAGAGCCACCTAACCTCGTTGGATGGAATGGGACGGAATGGGATCAACAGAGAGAGCTGGACGGACGGGCTTCAGACACTGCCAGGAAGGACATTCTTCACACTTGCCTTTAGACATCTTAGTCAATTGGGACTGCTATTAAACACTCCCTCTCTTTACCTGCATGAACTAGACCTGGAGCCAGATACCTGCTGGAATCACGTAGTAAGTGAGTCGCATATCCCTTACCTTATAAGCGCCGGATTGGATGGGAATTGGAATTGGGATGGGTTGATTAGCCCTTCCCTTACACCTAGAACAGGAACTCACTCTGTATGCCATATGCCTGAGAGTTTAGGGGCCTACCCTCTTTAGACCGGAACCCTAGGACGATGGAGTTATCCCAACCCATGGGACTTTCTCTTATCAGCTGAAGCAGCACCGGATGGATGTGGATGGTCAATTAGAAAATAGGAGTGTAGCAGATATCGTGGAACTGCCGGTCGGATGGCTTTATTGGATTATGGCATGGCCCATCAGAATAGAGCAACGAAGTTGGTTGGATGGACAAGCTTCAGACGATATAATGCCTTTTATAACACTTGCTTATGCTTTGGAAGAACACCCGCATCAGTACCAGTACGGCATACTATGAGCTCCGCCTTACACCTAGGAACACTTGACTTATAATATTTCATGGCTACAAGCTAGACCTGAGATTCTCGGATCGGGATTAGATCGGCCCAACTTACCTTATCTTTATACCCCCACCCTAGCCTAGGACGATGGTTTGCTACTATGAACTTCACCCAGGAATACCAGTAGGGGATGGCACTTGTTGGTTACACTTACCTACCTTAGCCCTTAGGAGGGAGGTAATACTAGCAACTACCCCTCATTAGAAGCAGCAGATGAAACGAGTTCCTTACCTTACACCTAGAATCGTCACTTCATGAATATGCCATATGCCTTCGATTATAGAGGCTTTTTCCCTTACCTGAATCTTTATACCCTCACCCTAAGACAAGTAATATATAAACCAGGAATACTACGACAGTAGACAGGGGCATCTATAAAAACACTCCCTTTTCTCTATTTACCTGCACGAACTAGTAGACCTGGAGCCAGATACCAGGAATGCACGTAGTCAGTGAGTCGATCATATAGAGAACTTACCTTACAAGCCACAGATGGAATTGGAATTGGAATAGGCCCGGAGGGACTCACTATTCATATGGTGAGAGGTCGAGGAGAGGCCCGGTATCTAGGGAGCGCTGGGAAGTATCGCTGGGTAATACTGGGAAATCCCGCCATCCACCATAGCTACTAAAGGGGTAGGGTAAGCCTTAGGTGGCACTCTAGGCCCCATTAGCCCACCATAAGCCTTAGGAGGTAGGGTAAGCCTATGGAGGTTGGGTTTAAGAGGCACGCACCGACTCCCGATCGCTTGCAGAAGGTGCGGAATCTATACATGTGGAACTCAAGGTCCCGGAGGGGCTTGCGCTTCCTAGTGCAAGGAAGTGCGAGAAGCAGAGGGCTCGACCTAAGATCTATATTTACCGCCCGCCTTGGAGCTTTCTAATGATTTGGGCGCATAACAACCAGCAGAGGCATTATAGACATAGGGAGAGACAAGGTCCCGGAGGGGCTTGCGCTTCCTAGTGCAAGGATTGCAGAGCCGGAAGATTGAACAGCGGAGCATTCCTGCTAGTTTCAGATAGAGCTCCAGGGCCAGTAGTTCATCGGGAGCGCGGTTAGGGCATGAAAAGCAGCGGAGTAAGCAGCAGCTTTCACATCTTTCCCTTCAGTCCATGCTCCGTACGGTTAACCGGGCACAGGCACTACTCGAGCATATGAATAAGATCTTGGATAGACCAGGGGCATATGAAGCGAAAAGGCATGGGCAGGAGTTGGAGCAGATCCCGCAGATCGATATTGAGATATAGGACGGGAGCCAATGCTAGTCGATGAATCGGAAGAAGCGCTTGATTCAGAGCCAGTTCGCAATCGAGATCGAGCATCAGAAGGAGCCGAAACAGAGCCCAGCGAGTATCTCCTGAACTCTATCGCCCAGCATCCCTACTAGTCCCACCCAATTAGAGATTGAGACCCTCCCATGTATGTCAGACTCGATTGAGGAGGTGGAAGGGCTAGAAAAGGTTTACTGGGATAAAGACCTTTTAGGAGCCGGGGCACCACTGAATGTGCGTCTGTCCCTCTCCTTTAGTCGAGAGTTCGGCAAGCTCACCCTTCGCTCGATTCCAGATTCACCAGTGGTAGTTATGGTTCGAGATCGAGTTGCTCAGCCACGATTAGCAGTTTACTCATAACCGATGGATCCGACTCAGAACCACGAAGAACATATACGAGGCTCGCTCTCTGATGGACCATAATCCAAGTTATCTGGCAGTGAAACGATATCATCTAAAGGGAAACCCTATTTTGGCTCTAGTAAAGAGAGAACCCCCCCATTAGGGACATGTCCGTATCATAAATTGCATTCTCTCACTCCTTCATGGATTTAGTGAGGTTCACTTATTTCAAATATGAAGGATCCTAAATTCTCTAGCCAACGATCAAGCAAACATGGGGGTGGGGGAATTGGAAACCTTTATTAGGACCATCGAATAATGGTGAAAAGGATGGACAATTTCTTTGATGAAAGGGGTTCTCTTGGGATTACAATCAACGGATTCTCTGGGGTTGAGTTAGGCAATCTATGGATAAGTCAATTTCTTTAGTTAGGCAATCTATAGCACATCCATCTCTTGCTCCATTGGCTGGGTTCCCTTACCTTGCTCCCTTGATTGGTTGGGGTGCGGATCAGTACGCTCTATAGGTTCTCCCAGAAGCGGATCTGGGGTCCGGTCCCTTGCTGGTTGGGGTATTGTCTACTCTATTGCCTAGGCTGGTACCTCTTTGCCTACCCTAAGGAGGAATCCGGGTGTGGTATATCGGTCTTGGTCCGGTCGGTGTGTTCTTGCCTACGTGGTGTGTTCCCGCTAACCTGGATGTGACTCGGCGGGTCTTGATTCGGTATGTGAAGCCAACTCAATAATACGAAGGAAAGTTTATTACGGGACTAACCTCACGGCACCCACCTTATCCTTTACGCCATGCTTCTCTCCCCTCTTCGTCATGCTTCTTACCCTCCGTTCCTTCACTGCTCAATAATCGCTTCGTCTCCACAGCCCCTCGTAAGGGTTATCCCCTATAGCATATCCCCTAAATGGCTGCGCCAGAGCTGTACCATCAACTGGCATCAGATCAGGGTGCTCTCCCCCAGCGTCTCCCCGCGATGAATGCTATAGGACTGCTCCATCACCATAGCAATAATTCAGGTTATCTCCCTTGGCGGTTCCCCTTGATAGTTGCTTTAGAGTTGCACCAACTAATAGCAGTGAATCTGGGTCTTCAAACACGGGTTGAAAAGACTTCCCATAGTGGGATTGAAAAGACTGTCCATAGTTGCGTTCATAGAAGTAAACACCTCACCCGCAAGGTCTGGATTCGGTATTTTCTATTGAGTGTGGGACGAGGAAACCGATCGAACCCCAGGAGGTCTTTATTCGGTGTGTTCGCTTAGTGAGTGTGTTCATGGCTAACCCGGGTGTGGTCTTACAGTAAGTCTGGTTCCGGGGTGTGAAGCCCACTACACGAGAGAGAGGAAGGATAGAGTGGGTTACTAGGTGAATCTCGCAGTAAAGGCACCTACACTTGGTTACTGGGTTGGTTACTGGGTTACTGGGTTGTTCCCTCGATAGCTGCTCTATGACTGTCCCATCCTAATAGCAGGGATCCGGGTCTTCCCAACTCATCTATCCTCCATAACTGCTATCGAGCTGTCTCATCACCATAGCATTAATCTGGGTTCTTTTAATACGTTACATGCCATAAATCCTAAGGGGGAAAATGGCATATTTTGTAACCAGAGTGGCGCATCGTATTATAATATGTAACATCGGCATACCACCCCACAACCCACCCCCCATACCGACAACTCAGGTCAACTGACAGATTAAGCCGAGGAGGAACTACTCGCTTGACCATCGAGAGAGCGAAGAGGGCCCATCGAGTCTTAATCCTTCTTCCTACCTTCCTTAAGGGGAGGGAAGGAGGGAAACTCTAACTAGCCTAACGGGACCAGTAGAGTCTCTTTCCTTCCCAACCCAATCACGAAATCGAGGCAAGGAGAAAGCTTAGGATTCATAGTAAGAGTACCGGGCACATAGTTGAAAACAGTACATAGTCCCCTTGCCCCGCCCACGAGCTATGCAACTCACTCTAGCAGCACCTCTAGCCATTCTCTCTTATGTCGATGGGGTATCCTCTTATTGGAAGAACAATAGGGGTAATTTATCCCCGGTATGGCTGCTATGGCTATGGACTGACCGTGGCTGGCTCTGACCGTGCTAATATGTACTATGAATGGCGTATGATGCTCAACAGGTGAATCATATATAACAAAAGCTTGAGTAACTCGCTCTTGGCATGAAGGTATCACTGCAAATAGCTCTGCCCCATGTGCATCGTTGTTAACAGCACATAGTCCCCTTGGCGCACCCACGAGCTATTCAACTCACTATATCAACCAACACGTCTATCCATTCTCTCGTCTGGCATACAAATCTTCTCTCGTCTGGTGGGTAACGTGGGGGAAATGATAAAGCAAGCAAACCCATGGGAAGTTCATATTCATCTCAAGGGATGGCAAGATCGATAAAACAAGAGGCCTACCTACCTTGGGCGAGCAGCAAGTTTGATCAGCAGATTATTCACTGTGTCCTTTCGGTGTTGTCACTGTTTCACGATGGATACTTGTCTGTATGAAACTTGGCTCTCTCTTATCCGTCGGGTATGCATTGAAAGGGGCCTTATCCTCTTCTCTCGGGCATGGGAACCTGGGGTAACCTCACTTGTATGGTGTTAAGGACTTCTCTCTGCTGGGTATGGTTAATAGTAATCTCATCATCAAACAAGAGTATTGCCTATCAATAGTATAGGTTCCGCATATCAGGACATCAATCATATGTACATACATAGCATGCATATGACCTGGAGGGTGAGGTACAAGGTTGAGGGTTTGTCTTGTCCATGTTCTAGCCTCTAAAGTATAAGTCTATAGTGCACAGGAAATAAAGGCAAGTCTAAAATACCATGAGCGTGAGCGATGAACTGGGAAGCTATGAACTTTGGCTCTCTCTCTTGGTCGAATTCCCAAACAATGGAGGTAAGTCTACTTGGTCCCTACTAGTGTTAATATACTATATTGCCATGGAGAAGTCCTTGCAATGACAAAGCTACAGTGGATTCACCTGCGACTGGCGTAATTTTCCGCTTCATTCATAATAAACCTCGAGCAGGCCTGCCGGAGCTACTTACTTCTTTCTTTCTCTAAGGCATATGCTCCTATTTTCCTTTTCTATTCCGGGTGTTTTGAAGTATGCTGCTCCTCTCCTAAAGGAAGGTCCAGTCCGCAGTTAGTGCCTTTTTTTCAGTGCGCTATATCGTAATAACACTTCATCAATGTATACATCTCAGTGTTTATCAAAATGGTTGCTCACGCACATGCGTCGGGCTAGCCTTAATCCAAAATAATGCTAATTAGAAAATAATGCATAGAACACGTCATACAAGTGTCTAAATTGCCCATACTCTCCATGTCCCTCTCTCGGTGGTTGCTTTGACTCTCCCTATAGTTGTTGGGATCTCCAAAGGATTGTACCTCTCTTTCTAGGCCACATCGCGCACATGGTGGTAGCATCAATGAGGCAATAGTCCTAGCTCTAGTGTTGTGCTCACCCCTAGCTAGTTGTCTCACTAACTCAGAGCATCGTGTCCTACTACTTGACTCTATACCATACTCTGCACATGAGATACTCCTCACCTGTGCTCCAAGCTCCACCATCCTGAGCCCATCTCTATAAATCGTTATATTCCTAGCCATAATCACAGATAAGAGAGCCCCCACATCTGTCTCGTAGTGAGCCATAGACTACTCAAGAGTCACATCTGAGACTATCAGCTTATAATCTAGTCTGACTATAATTAGTGATTGTATTATCACTATAATGTTGATCTCTCAGAATGAACCTGATCTCCATTAGACCTACAGGCAAAGCAATAGGAGCCTTAGGTAGATCTATTTGTATAGCCACCTCTAATCACTCTGTAACCTCAGTCAATATCTCCATAGGGGCTACTCCAACCTAAAACCTAACTTGCATGTGCTCTGTACTTGTAGTTGGTGTGACAACCTAAACATCTTTAAGAAATGTAGCTGCTTATCTCTCATCTACCTCTATCTATCTCTACAACTCATCTCTCTCTAATTATATAAGCTAGTGCTTGTGACAAGCTCTGGCACCTGCTGACTAGGCTTATAGCTCTATCTCACAAATCATACACCTATTAATGAAATAATGTGACCTTCTTCTTACTGAATCTAACCACTAAAAGATATATAACTATTGCAGTAGATGTACTAGGGCCCTCACTAGCTCGTGCCTATCTTAATCTAGCTTTATATAAGTCCCTCTGTTCATCCAGCTGATCTAATAGACCATCCCTTAATCTATGCCATCCACAAGGTGTGTCAGGATCTATATCCCTATGGTAAGGATCTACCCGCAGTAGTAGTCTATATGCATCACCCTTAGACACACTTTCATCCCTGATCAGTGAAGAGTAATAAGAGTCTAAGACTGACTCCAGCTGGGACGAGGCTGCTGAGCTGGTAGAGGCTGAGATTCGACAGTAACGTCTTCCTACTGATAGAGGCTCCTCCGTATTGCAAGTAGGGAATCCAGCGATGTCAGGGGGGATTCTAATACAAGGAGTACTTGCACCATATGTATTTCATCTTATCCCCCCACGTCAATTTCAATGGTTTTATATGATACTTGAGCAGGCCATCAGCAACCATTGATTTGATTGCAATTCACTCATGAACTCTGGAACTGATTTAGCTAGCTCCTTCACCCCGGAAAGAAAGAGATCGAAGAGATGAACTCCTCCTACATCAGATAGATTGAAGAGGCCTTTGACTATCGAAAAGATGCCTTATAGCCCGAGTCCTGAACCACTGGAATGGACAGACCGCAAGTCAACAAGCAAGAGATCGTTTCCAATTTACAGATGCAAGAGTTGCGACCGATTCAAGCGAGAAATTCGAGATAGAGGCCTATAGAGGCTTACTAGTACTATAGAGGCTTACTAGTAAAGGGACCGGTTGGAACGACTGACAGAAGAAAGAAAAGCGGGAAGGGGCTTGTGAAAAGAATAAACTCATTAAGCATTGAGTTAAACCGCTATAAGACAGGCTGTAGAGAGAGAAAAGCCATTGCCGTTAGGCCGGCAAGAGAGGTTTAGAGATGCTATGGGAGACTTAGAGTTATAGACGGTAAGAGAAGCTTAGAGATAACGTCAGGTGGTAAGAAAAGCCGTAGAGTGAAACCGTACATTGGGTGGTTAAGAGTTCACGTCAGGGTATTCCCGAATAGTAGTACGTGGTCAAGGGTACACGAACTAGTCTTTCTTCTCCCCGTACGGATGGTTGAGCCTTAAAGCGTAATGACATATATAATAGCGGTGATAATACACCCTGCTTTGACTCATTCCCTTCAATTTACTTATTGGGTGGCCCCTATCAAATAAGTAACTAAAAAAGTCACTAACGTACCTAATTGATAGCTCGGCGAGAAGCCTTCTCTATTTGAGAGATAGGAACAGACATGTACCTCGGCCCAGATACGTATTGATTCATTTCCTAGTCATTTCCAGGGGTAAGTGCCATACAGGAACAGGAATGCCGGAGGCATCCTCTTCAATTTACTTATCGGGTGGGGGGGCTTATGGTCGAGCCCCCTAAAGGGTGATGGCGGCCTCTCGATGGCGGCCTTATCAGTCGAGCACCTAAAGGTCCTTATGGTCGAGCACCTAAAGGTCCTTAACAGTCGAGCCTGCTTGCGCATCCTTATCAGTCGAGCCCCCTGTCGGGTCCTTGCACTAGGAAGCGCAAGCCCCTCCGGGACCTTATTTATCTGGCTCTCGTTACCGAAGTCAGTTATTACTTGAAAGATCTCTTTCGAAGATTAAGAGAATCAACCTAGTCTCTCTTTGAAGCAAACTAATGACTCGTACGTATGCTTTTGGTAACTAGCCAGGGCCAAGCCGGCGACTTATAGGCGAAATCCTTACTACTCTCGACGAATACTACTATTAGATTCTATATGTGATATGAGAGTTTTTGATTTCTATTGGTTGGGATAACTCGTTGGAGAAGACTTCGTGAATACTTCGTTGAGTGTGGCGCCTTATATCCTTGGCTTCGTTAAGCGGAGTTAGGGATACGAGGGCGGGTTCCATCATCTATTTAGAAAGATTCCTACTCTCTCCAGTTTCTTCAGGTACCCCGACCAGAGATGTCTGGCCTTATACATGCAGGAGGCCTTCCGACTCCGCTCCCTTACCCTCCGGCCACACCCGGGACCAGCTTCCACTCATAGGATCACTTCCTTTTTTACGGTGCTCCCATCTACTAGGGGCACCAATAGACCGACTGATAGCAGCATTGCCTCCGACCCCAGATAAGTGCGGTCCCGGAGGACCATCTCTATTTCAGTGATACCCCAGCGGCATTACCAGTCTAGATCCCATACCAGCAGTCAGGACGATATCATCCAGGCCCCAGCGACGGGCCACCTCTTCCAGGCAGCAGCACAGTACACAGTCTAGCTCCTCTTCCAGCTCTTCCTTCAGACAGCCCTCTCTCTTTTTCCCTCTGGCATTTGATTTTGTTCATTAGGTGATAACCCAGAATAATTCATAAGAGAAGGTAGTAGGGTATAGGGTTCATAGACTAGTGCCTACCCTAATAAGTATTCCTGGCTGAAGCAATAGGTGATGTAAAGTAGGGTAAAGGTTCTATCTCTAGGTGGGTAGGTGAGTTGTTAGGAGGTACTAATGTGATGGCAGGTCTGTGAACGCTGCTGTCTGGAAGGCGGTAAATCCAAGAGCTCTAAGGGAAGCCGGTGAACGCTGGCTGGCTGTTTGGGGCATTCATTCCAAAGGTAAGTAGTCGTAAGGTGAAGCAGGTGGGAACGGTAACAAAGAAGTAATAAGAAAGCGGATGTTCCAAGTCAATACTCAAGGTGTAAGTGCCTAAGCAGCCGGTTCAATAACTAAGTATCGTGAGGCAGTATTGACTAAATCCAAGAGGGAAATTCCAACTATTAAGCAATCCAAGACTGCCCTTAAATAATCAGAATAGGGGGAGTAGCTGTCCAACCAAAAGAGTAGTCCTGTAGGCTTAAAAGAGTAATAGCAATGGTCTAAGTAACCCCCATGTGCTGCCCCCTATTCAATCTGTGATTTTCTGTCAGTAGTTCAAAAGGCAGTTCCGAGGATCCAACAGAAAGAAATGTTGTAGGGATCTAAAGGTAATACCGGTCTAAGTGCCTACCCCCAGCTTATCTTCAGGCAGAGTAAGGCAGTTTCTAAAACGATCCAACGATTGACTGGTGGTTCCTGTGCCACTTAAGTAATCCTTCCTTCCAGCTTCTGAAAGTAAATACGAATGGTCTAAGCACAAACCCACCGACCCACCGAAACAAGGAAGCCCGTGAATCTCAAAGTTAAGGTAATGGAGCCAGCCGATATATAAAGGCTCGTATATAAGATTCCGATATGAAGGGACCAGGTTGGGTTGTTCCGATCGATCGATGCAAAAACCCGTCCTCTCCTTTTTAGTCGAGACAGCTTACGCTTCCAAAACGTGCATCTGAGAAAGAAAAGATTGGTTTATCTGGTTTCCGAGGCATATTCCTCCATCTGGGTGAAATAACTCAAAATTGGCTATAGCAAAATATCTGATTTCATACATTTCAGGTAGAACCTTCCATCTTTCCATCCAACCTACCTAAAGAAAGGGCTGTACTGAATATAACCCTAAAAAGTAGTTATATATGAGCATGCAGATCCAGCAGCTCCTATAGTTTCAAAACCAGATCTACAATCCACCTTCTCCTGAAAATCCCATAGCCTGCATGATGGGTGTTGCTTTGGGGTACATGGAAACTTCTGATGGGGCAGATGTGGAGGCTTCTTCAGCTAATGCAGCAGTACCTTGCTGAGCTCTGTCTGTATACCATTTCATGGGGATAGTCTTACCCATGGCTTCTGCTGTATCTTATCCTTGGTCGTCATCACCTTCATCATGTACCTGATCGTACAATTTAGAGAATTCATCGTCTTGGGGAATGCTTTGGTAGGGAGCATCCTCAGCCTTTGATAATTTCCTCTCCTGTTAGTCGAGCCTGCTTACGCATCCTCATCCACCACCAGGCCCCCATTTTATGTCTGCTGAAGTTGTCTTGCAGGACCTCCTGCCTTCTTACCTCTGTGAGGGCTGTGATTTTCAGTTCTTTTTCAGATACTACAGCATCCTCAGGTCTATAAAAGTATAATAGGCAGGCACTTTAGGTTTATTAGGCTGTGGCTCGGGGAAAACACGAGCTAATGTCTCTGTAGGATCTGGAAATGGAAGGTCCCGGAGGGGCTTGCGCTTCCTAGTGCAAGGGATGATGCTTATTAGCGAGGTGGTGGTAGGGAAGCTAAAATGGGTTCTAAAACTGAGTCTGCCGCGCTTTGCTACCTCCTTATAGGCTATCTCCGCTGTTTTCACTCGATCAACCGGATCATCAACTGGTGGACCCGAATCCCCAATGATAGGCCCATAAGAACTCGGTCAATATCAATCGAGCTGAAGGATCTCTGTAGCGGTGAGTAAATGACCCAATGCCAACGGTCTACTCAGTCGACTGGCTCTGGTTCAAATGCCGGTGCTTCTATCTTCACTGCGCGTGGTGTCCGTGCCTTTACTTCCGCAGCCTTAACTTCTGGCTCTGAAACTGCTTGCTTTGTTGCCTCTGTCAGTCATTTTCTGGGAATTCAAGCAGTAAATTAGCAGCAGGCCCCTATCGTTCGCTACTGACATAAGGAGCATATGCAGATCAAGTTGAATATTAAGTTCCATATCCCATCGCACCAACAGCACCCGTAGCGGTTTATGCCCCAGCGCATCCAGTTCCAATTGTTGACCCAGAACCACCAGTAATGAAGGCGGGTGCATTTTTCCGGGTTGATTTTGTTCCAGCAGCTTCCCTAGTTCCAGTTGTGCCCGTTGAACCGGTTGTTGACCCGGTCCCATATCCTGTCGGAGATCGAGTAGTTTACCAAGTCTATGTAAAGCGCCGCTTGTTCACCGGTTAAGTCCAACCTTGTGGTTTTAGTGATTTGGTGGGTTTCGGTCAATTGTCTCTGCCACCTTAGCCGCTACCTCTGTTGCCTTTACTCACCCCTTCCTTGCCCCCCGGAGGGACAAGCGGCTTCGCACCTTGGTTTATTCTTTCACCTGCTAGAACTAGACAGACCTGGAGCCCTAGACCAGGAATCACGTAGTAGGAGGAATTTGATCCTTAGAAGCAGCAGTCCAGCGGCTTAAGGGTTATCCATAATAGTGAGATGGGGGTTACGAAGGTTCAATTTACTTATTGGGTGCCCCTCTCAAATAAGTAACTAAAAGGCGTTGGTCGAGCCTGCTTACGCATCCTCGTGGAATCGACCATCCAGGGAATCGTGCTGCTATCAATCCATAATTGGGGTAGCGAGGTAAAGCGAAGCGGTCCCCATAAAAGAGGTTTTCTGATGTCCCATAATTCTACCATCCAGCAGCAGTGAAACTCTCTAAGCTAAAGGTAAACCAAGGGCCCTATCCCTATGGGCTGCTACTACCAAATCCGTCCCTCCACGAACTGCATCCATTCCAAGCTCGCTCGTAAATCAATCCACCCATCCCATCAAGCCATCCGAACGGGGCTCTCTGATATCCCATAATCCCTTCCAGCCAAGCCATCTATGCACCCAGCTCCGTCGCCATGTAATCCCTAATCGGGGGGGGGTAAGGCAGGCAACTAAGAGTCTTCGGTGAAATTCCAATCCAATCCATAAAAGGTCACTCATTTGTGGAAGTTCGTGGATTAAGAAAGGCAATGCCTGGGTTGATTCGTGCAAAGAAGGTAAAGTCAGGTGTTCAGATTATATATGTAATAACGCAAATTCAATTCAAAAAATCCAACTCATAATCATAATAAAAGTAGGTTCTATTCTCTAAAGTCCGATCGGCCTGTTCACTAATTCCTTATTCTGGGCTCCGTATTAAGGCACCCACCTGGTTGGAGGTACCCAGGTCAGGTTGTTCCGGTGGATCCGAAAAAGCTTATTATAGGGGGTGTTTATTATAAGAGAACCCGTAGTTGGCATGGTTCGAGTCATCATGTCCGTGTTCTGGAACTGGCAATTCTCTTTAGGCAAGTATATGAATTATAGCGCTCTCCCCTGAAGCAAGATATGAAAGCAAAGACCAGGTGAAGTTGCAGAGCCTATTCCAGTTGCTTACTCACCGCCATTTCGCTTAGCATACCTTACAATTGAAAGCTTGCTCCAGGCATCCCTTCCCTTCCTATTCCGGCTCCTTCCCCTCCCTTCTTTCCCGGCATACCTTCCAGTTATAAAGCCAAAGCCATATGAGATTCAGTTCCCAGCAAGAGCGTAGTGGGAGGAAAGTACATGCACTATAGGTTCGTCCGTTCATTCATTTTCTCCCCATTAAGAGGGCTAACCTAATCTTTCCTTCCTGAGCTAGATGACAGCAATGACAAAAGACGAATGTGCGAGCACCGGATCCATTGATGATGAACCACGAGTGCTACTAGGTGACCCACGGTTAGCTTAAGGCTCCTATATGTAACGGGCGACTGATCCCACAGTGTGAACCGATTCTTAGCGGCGTGAGTGAGTAACAACCAACTGAGTGGAGTGGTCTAACCTAAAAGAAAAAGCAAGTAGGGAGAGTACTTCCTATCAAAAGTATAAATGCCGTACCAAGCAAGTACGAAGATGTAAGGCAATGGTGATCGAAGCCCGTCCGGCTCTCTCCTACGATTTACGAACTAACTGGGCTGACTCGCGGTGGATTGGTCCTATCCAAACTGCTGATTGCCCACTAGTCCATTATAAAGAAAGTGATCTCCGAACCTACTTCTTTCCTTAGTCCATCCCGCCATCCCAACTAGGGGCCCTTACGTACCACATAGACTCATTTTTTGGATTCCCACTACTTATTCTTCTTCCCTTGGTTTGACTTCTAACCATCCCAGTCCCGACCTATCGACTGAACGAAAGAGGAACTGCTTCCATGACGATTGGATCACGAAAGAATTTTCGAAGGCAGGGAGAAACCGGAGGAGACTGCATGGGTATAGAGACTTCCAGAGCGGAGGGAGCTTGTCTCGGCGTTGGAGGCGGGCTAATAATCCTATTTGAAGCTAATGATTCTATGTCCACCTCCCTGATCGACCGTACGTTAACGCTGTTCCCACCCATTCCTTCTAAAGCTAATGACTCTTATCTGGAGCTCGACCGGGTTCTGTGGCTAATGACTCCTACTAATGATCTAATGATTGAAATCCCAATGATCGACTGCAGACCAACCCTTCATAATCGACTATATAAGGCTACTTACTCTTAACTACAGTTAATGACTCTGGTTGACTGCGGCACTCATGATTGATTCGACTAACCCAAAAAGTGGACTAACTGCTTTTCCTGATATTGGTATTTCCGGATCTGCCTATTGGGATCATACGTAACTACAGAGCATGCAATCATGGAGGTGCCACCCAAGACCACTGGGAAAGTGCTCGGAGACAGAATAAGTGTCCTCGGATCATGACTAGCCTGGGCAGGTTAAGGTCGCTGAGCAGGAAAGCTGCGAGAAACAGGAATTCAAGGTCCCGGAGGGGCTTGCGCTTCCTAGTGCAAGGGGATGATCAACACAACAGTTGGCTGCATATCCCTACACGATTATACAGATGAGGTGACTGTACAGCAAGTCAAGCCATCGGAGAAGGGGAAGAATGTTCAAATAGATTCAACGCCATCTCACCTAAGTTAGAGAGAAGTCATAACCATTTAGGATGACTGGTTACAGCCCATTGAGGGAGATTTCGATCAAGGGCTAGTACAACTACAGCCTGATAGATATAAAGATGTAACCTCTGGGGTTCTCATAGAGATAGACATTGCGGGAGAAAGGAGGCCCTATCAAGCTTCCATCACTGGCAAACAAGCCGGATTGGGATGGGCTTCATCTACACCGGTCAAATCAAAGTGTATTCTGGATCCTCCAATAGCTCCAGACGCAGAAAGGGCGGAGAACACTTTGAAATGGTGATAGACCGCCCTAAAGGCATATGCAGGCAGCTATGACACATTCAAGCATCTATACTATGGAGGTAGCCGGAAGAGACAAAACAGTTGAAGGCACAGCAGCAGAAGGAATTCAATGAACAGCTTCAGGCTATTCACATCCCCCCTCTGAGCTCATTGGAGGGAGAACAGAGCAGGTCTGTATTAAGTGGCTTTTCTATAGATTTTGTAGACTGCTATCTCTACTAGCCGATGCATTACGGGACAAGGAGAAAATAGATTACCAGATGTGGAAGATATTGGAAGAGAAAGAAGGGCACAGTCTTCTACCCCGTATTCTACCTTTACTAATTGAGTTAAGGGGCGCCCCTCTGCGGAAGGATACCTCCGAGTAACAGGAAGGCAGGACCTTTCTGTAAAAGAACTGCTGCTGATCCGCGATGCAAGGAAGGCCACGCCCCATGCATGCCGTTACCACAGCAGTGCTAATGTTGGAAGGCGTATTAATCTACGTGGGCGTTCTAAGATTCGCTTGCCTGCCTTTATTGTATTGCCAGAGAGCACTTGCTTGAGGGTGCCTCGCTGGGATTTCTTTAGGGTGCGTTAGCACGCTCGACTAATAAGGCCGCCATCGACGGAGTCGCTCGACCAACGCCATCGATTTCTTTAGGTTATTTCTTTAGTTAAGAAAGAAAGACTGGTAGGGGATTTCATTCCATTCAATAAAGGTATAACCTATTGATAAGTGGCTGGCTGTTTTCAAATTCTTATTCTTATATAGGCTGTCAATATTATATCAGATGCAGTTGGAACTCGAACCGAGCCGACCACAAGCTGCTTCTGGTCGTCGTACGTAGCAATGAATGGAACGCAGTAGCACTAGAAGCAGCAGTTTCAGAAGAAGCCAGCCTCACCTTTCTTTCCCTTGACTAAATACCGGAACTTTCTTGAAATAAAGAAATCAATACCTCTCCGTCCCCCGTAAGTGGTGATTCTTCTCCATCTCCAAGGGGTAGGGTGTGGAGTTCACTGCACCGACCCATTCCCCATCCGGGTCTCCCGCACTGCTCAAGTGTGCGACTCCGTATGAGGACCTCCTTCCCTTCTGCCCACTCTCCGTTCACACGGTTTCCAAAGCGGAAGGGTAGGCAGCAGGTACCACGAGCCCTCTGTCCCACACATCTATCCGGAAGCAAGTGTAGTTCACCGGTTCCACCGAATGCTCCTATCTCTCGGCAAAGATCGTGTGAGTGTGCAGTTATGCCTCAGATGCTTCGCCATAGAATATATAAACCTAGTTCCCGTTCCTCTCTGGTGCACTCGCTCTAGATCTCCGACACACAAGGGAGGACGCGGTAGGCCCTAGCCCCTGCACGCACGTCTGGCCGATCATTCCGCTGGCATCTCGCATTCACGATACCCGTTTCACTGCCGCTCGAGGATGTAGTTGTAGATACGTCGAGCCAAGGGTGGCTCCATATCTCCTTCTACGACATGCTGTTGTCGTCGCCATATTCTATGTGTCACTTGGTAATCTCTTCCTCGCTGCGGGTCTCTGCAGCACCTACCTCCGGAAGAAACGGAGGACTTCATTCAGTGACTCCGCGATCGCCCTCTAAACGATCAAAATAAGGTAGAGCTTGAAGATACGTTTTGTATTCCATTAGTTTCTCTGTGCCTCTAGCCGGGTGGGCGCCGGTCTTTTCCCCCTAAGAACCGTACGTGCGAGTATCCCCGCATGCGGCTCACGCCATTTTTTACTTACAAGGTAGGTGGGTGGCCATTGGTGAAATGTCCCCTGTCTCCTGTGCGCGTGCTTGTTGTAACCTTGGAAGCAAATTGGCGTGCTGTCTGTTGTACCGTAAACCTGCTCTATCTATTCATTGATCCATTTATAGGGATTTCTCGCTCGACCCTCGGGGGGAGAGGGCCGGCCCCCCTCTTTTTCCAACCAAGAATTGATCCCCCTTCTCGCTCGGAAAAGGAATCGGCGATGGCGGCCCGATGGTCGAGCTTCCAAATCCCTCACCATCGGAATAGTGAGTCCCTACCGGGCCCCGGGGATTGGGGTGGGTGGGTAAATAGTGGTCGAGTGTACTATCCTTGATGCTTATTGGGTGGCCCCTCTCAAATAAGTAACTAAGGTCGGAATGAGTGAGTGACCCCTCACCATATGAATAGTGAGTGACTCCGTCCCTATGAAAAAGTAGGGGCGATGGCGGCCTTGACAGTCGAGTGTGCTAACGCACCCTCACCATATGAATAGTGAGTGACCCCTCTCCTCTCCCGGGGGTCGAGCGACTAAAGTTCCTCTCCTTATCAGTCGAGCCCTGTCGGACCTCTCCCGGGGGTCGAGCGACTAAAGTTCCTCTCCTTATCAGTCGAGCCCTGTCGGACCTCTCCCGGGGGTCGAGCGACTAAAGTTCCTCTCCTTATCAGTCGAGCCCTGTCGGACCTCTCCCGGG
>Ga0181465_100019_pt2 | contig 29566 bp, 22 predicted proteins | sample InSIn3gowninarea_FD_119076 | JGI IMG/M metagenome (GOLD analysis project Ga0181465, IMG submission 119076) | Clean room microbial communities from NASA Spacecraft Assembly Facility at Jet Propulsion Laboratory, Pasadena, California, USA -... ... | reverse complement strand
CAATCCCCGAATCGTCTTCAGTAACGTCGCCTTGTGCTCCGAAGTATAACTCGCATTCGCTCCAGCAATCCTCGCCACGCTCTTCAGCAAATTATTTGGCAACGTCGCATCAGCCGGATCCTGATATTGTCCTTGCACCAACCTCCGCACCATCAGTCTCTTCGCCTCCTCATCGGGCGTCTCAAACCCAACATGCTGCTCGCCTTTTGGTGTCTCGGGCTTATATCCCATGTTCTCAGCAATTCGCAACACCTCCCTCTTCTCCGGCAAGTGCCTGAACTTGACGAACTCGCCCGCCACCAAGCGGCGTGCAAGCTCTTTCTCCGCAATGTAATGCGTCCCTTGTATACCCGTGCGCTTAGCAATGTATCGCAGTCCTTCTTCCACCGCATTCGCCATGCCCGCACTTCCCACCGTCGCGCCTCCAACCTCGCCTCTGCGTCCTTCTAGCTCCACCTCCTGCGGCTCATGTCGTGGTAGCGCAGCCTCGTCTGTTTGCGACGTGAATTGCAACGCCTCCTTGACATCATGATCCATTTCCTTCCTGACGCTGTCCAACGCCGCAGCGTACTTGTCGTCCAGCTTGTTCTTCTCCTTTGCATCAGCCTCCATCTCGTCAATCGTCTCTGCACGCTCAATGTAGTCTTCAACGAAATCTTGGATCTTGGCGTAGGCGCGCGCTTCGCCGAGCGAGGTGAAGCGGTCGATAGTGCTGTCGTCGGTCAGGAGGGCATAGGTGGATCGCTCATCTTTTTCTTCTTCTTCGGGTCGCTCGTTTTCTTCTTCGCCATCGTTGGAGTTGAAGGCGCTGTTGCGTTTGTTGTTGTTCTTGCGGGGAGAGCGGTTGCCTTTGGCAGCATCGCTGCGAGGAGGGCCTCGTGCGTTGCTTCTTGGGCCTGAGAAGCGAGGGGATGATTGAGATGTAGGCGCACTACCTTGTGGTCTAGGTTTGCGGACGAGCTCTTTTGGTGGACCGGAGGAGGAGTTGTTTCGTGGAGGTCCTGAGGATGATGAGGAGGAGCCCATTGGCAGTTTACGGATTAGTTCGAATGCTTTGGCGGACGATTCTGCTCCTCTTGTTCGTAGTGGTCGGTTGTTATTGCTTTGGTTGTCGCTGGCTGATTGGGCAGCGCTTCTGCTAAATGGTCGCAACGCCACATGGTTCGACTCTGGACATCTTGATAGGCAGCGCCCTAGAGCTGGCCGCTGTGATGAGAGGCGATGCATGGTTGAGACAATGCTAGGATTATATGCAATCAAGAATTCTGATAATGTCCAAAAAGGCAATGTGACTAGGGTTACGAAGTCCTCTTCAAAGGACAGCATATTTAATGGCCTTCGGTCAAGAAGGTAGTTTTCATCCTCTTAATGGGCTTATACGACTTCCAAAAAGGATGATAGAATAAGCAATAGATTCCTTTCACTATATTGTCAAAAACCAGCTCAATCTACAGCTTCCTCAGACCAATATGCATGTCGATATAAACACCCATCCCATCATGACCTATGTTTTCTTTCCTACCTTCTCCACCTAACGACTACCATCATACCTCCCACCAACATTCGGGCTCACGCCTCTGCTACCCGTGCCAACAGCCTTCCTAACCACTTCACCACTTCCGCGGTTCATACTTCTCTCCCTACTCCCTCTATCCCTGCTCACTTCTCTGCTGACATTCTGACCATAACCAGTCTGACCATAACGTGACATATCAGGAAGTTGGAAGTTCTGCTCCATAGCAGCCGGGGTGCCGGGGATAGTCGGTAGTGTTTGACTTGCCATATTACTTCGACGTGGCGTTGATGTGCCACTCTGATGATATTGCGGTTGTTGTGGTTGTTGTTGAGGTTGGGTTACTGCGGCAGCAGCAGCGGCGGCGAATGGGTGAGGTTGGGGTTGGTATTGCGGTTGATATAGACCTTGTTGTGGTTGGTATTGACCTTGTTGTGTTTGGGTTTGTGTTGCGTATGGTCGGGAGTTTTGGTTCGTGCTTGCCATTCGCTCTGGTAGCATGGCGGGCATTCCGGGGAGAGAGTTGAGATGATCAATTTGTGAAACTTGGCCTTGTCGCTGCGACAGACTGTCGCGGGACGAGGAGCGGGAGAGAGATTGACCCATTACGTAGCCATTGCTGTTGTTGTTACCGCCATATTGACTTGACTGGCCATAGGCCTGGTTCTGGTTTATTGAAGCACCAGGTGGAGGTCCATAATGTTGTTGTCTACGACGATCTGGGCTGGAAGACTCGTGGATTTGTGCCAAAGTGGCAGGGTCGAGATTGTTGGTAGTGGTACGACCTTGCGGAGACATGGGCTTATAGACTGGTTGAGCCCGTGGGCTATGCGCAAAGGCTGGTGGTGCTGCAACGGGGATGAGTGGTTTCGTTGTCGGTGCAACATTCTCCACGTCAGGACGTGGTACATCATCTGGCATAGCAGCGCCATCGAGCTCAGGTGTTGTCTCACGATCGCTGTCAATATCGTAGTAGCCTGGTTCTGTGTTGGTGTTGTGTTGGGCTTGTGACGGCAGGCCATGAATAGGTGGTTGTGGTGGTTCAGCGTACCCTAGTTCACTGCTGTTCTGCACTTCCATTGACAATCGCGAGCCTCTAGGTGGAGTTCGATTATAGTTGGCTGCATCCGAAGCAGAGCGGAAGTGGCGTGGTGATCCTTGTGGACCAGGCGAGTCTGTACGGTGCGGCAGCACAATTTGACTGTCGTTCTGAGGTGCTGGAGATCCAGTGCGAGATGGTGGTAAAGAATTAAAACCAGCACCGCTATTCTCTCCGAATCTGACTACAGGTCTCGTCAGGTTGGAAGCTGATTTAGTTCCTGGTGAAGAAGGCAAACTGTTTCTGCTACTATTTCTGCGATGATCTGGCATCGGTGCTGCCATTCTCTTCAGAGTCAGAGCTTTCAATTGTTTCTTCCATTCCCTTTCGTTCCACTTTCCACTACCTTCTGTGTGGATAAGACCAGCTACGTCGATAAGTTCAAGATAGCCGTATCTTCGACCACTTGGCATTGCGAACATGAGACTGTTGACATTGTTCGCATCAGCAATCAGTCGGTTTGGTCGACCGTATAATGTGAAGACGTCAAACGAAGGTATTATGAATCTGAGCATCATTTCGAAACCAGTAACCATAGGATGTCCTTCGGGCATGATAAAAACGAATCCTTCCGTGGTGGACGGAGGCTCACTGTGGATAGTGATGGAGCCTTCAACCTTCATGAGTGTCGATTGATCGATCAGATCTTTGTTCTGAGGGTAAACGGCGTATGCAGAAAAGGCGTCTGTGATTGTTGCAATCGGTTTCGTCTTCTTCGTGATCTTGCGATTCTCGTAAAACTTGATATCACCTTTAGCCACAAGTGGTGGTCGCTCATATGCCGACCGCTTCTTCAATGATTTTTCCGCCTTGTGCGCTTTCGCGACATCCTTTTCTGTTGGTGGAGAGATGACACACCAGCATCTCCTCCAAGGTGTGCCTGCTCCGAATCGAACGCGGACCCAGTCTTCTACAGGAAAGCGAGTTCGCTCCATAATGTTCTTAATGCCATTCAGATGTCTTCCCTTGCCTGCAATGATTGACCCTGTGTATGCTTCTTGAAGTGATGCATGTTCGTACATTGCTAATCTGATACCAGCTGTCCATTGCGTCAGAGAATGTAATGAGTTGAAGTGAAGAAGGTATCGGTTGTTCGCGGCCGTAGAGATGCTCAGCACGTTTTGAAGCGATTGTTCAGCAACACCGTTCATGGGCAGTGATTCAATCTAATATGTGTCAATATTCGTAACCACCCACATCGTATGAACGGTACAGCACGTACCATTTTGACTGACGCATCAGTAAGGTTGACAAAGGTCGGCACAACCTCTCCGTCCTCTCCAGCTGCATCGAGTTGACTTGCGTTCCATAGAGATAGAACCGTGCCGACTAATTGAGCAAAGCATTCTACCCATACTCGGTCTGCACTTGGTCTTCCACCTAGAGATGTGAATTAGACAGTGCTTTCGAAGCTTGTTAAGCGCGCATCTTACGAGAATCCAAATCATGTAATTTCAAAAAGTAGCCTTCCTGGTATAGCTTATTCGCGTGGCTGTTCAAGAAGGAGAATATAGGAGAAAGCTCGGGTAGGGTATCTGCGTCTGCTTCGATCATTGGAGGATTGTATGCTATCACGACCGAGGAAGGGCCTTGTTTCGAGATGTCGGAGGAGGATGAAGGGTCTGGAGTTGTTGGTGCATCTGTGGCTGGAGTGATCTCTTCTGCCGGAGCGAACGTAGCGGGCGAGTTAACATTTGGATTCGGAGAGGAGGGAGCAGACGAGAAGGGAGATTTGACGGCTCCTCCCCACTATGAGGTGGTCAGCTTATGAGGAAAGGGGCACAGACTCCTTGCATTCCTTACTTGTGACATGAACGAAAGAACTACAAAGGGTCAGCCTGAACACCAATCATCTGTGTCGTACGCAGACTTACCTCTTGCTCGAGGCATCCTGCCGGCTCAATCGCAAGTTCAATAATCAACGTATGAAAAGATATATCTGGAATCCGTCTTGCTGGGCGATGTTCCTGCCGCTATTCCTTGTCCTGGACCCTGACAGTTGTCGACGACGATTTGGACTGTACTTATTCTTATGGTTTCGCGTCCGAGAAAAATGGATTCGGTGATTTGATATTGCTGAATTGTCGTATTGCTGCCTTCAGCAGAGATGGCCGGTCCTCCTTGACAGTATGACGACGCTTTCGTAACTTGTGCCGAAACCGTTGTAGACCAATAGTAGTGCCAAGAGCTGGAATAGTTTAACGAAAGGATTCAGTCTGGTCAAGAACAAAGGCCGTCGTGAAGAGTCACTTGGTGTTTTGAAGGGTAGATGTAAGATGTGGTGGGTGACGACGACACATATACGAAACAAAGGGCGAAGGCCGAACAATGGAAAAGAAGGATGTCGTCGTCGATCTTTCAATGGACCACGAGTCAGCTAACCAAATCGTTCCTCTCCCCAGGATCTTGTTGACCACGCGGCCAAGACTCTCGCCGGAAAATGTTTTGGGGGATGATGGCATTTGCTGGGCAGTCAACTATAAAGAGGCACCATGGGCAAACTTAGGCTACAAGAAGGCAACAAGAAGGCATAAAAATGAGGTATACAGGAGCCGTGTTATCCTGAAAAAAGCCGTGACATGGAAAAGATGGATTGTGAAAGTCGTGGTCGCCTCGCACGTTCCCGAGTGACAGATCAAGGTAGCTGTCCCTTCCAGGTTCTCAGCGATACTTCTTCTAGGTATCTCTTCCACTTCAATTAAGCTCGCCCGCCATGGTACGGCCTCCGACTTGTGTACAAGTATGCTCTTCTGGCAGTAGTACGCTTCTAGGGTTCAGTGACAGTTGGTCGACGTCCTTTGACTCGAGCCGAAGTTATGTTCAGGCTGATGTGAGTTCGAGCAGCGATTTACAAACGCGGTGTAGAGTTTCTACGAGATTTGTAGCATACTGTCTGCCACATGTAACCAGAGAAAGGACTCAGGTCGAAATCATCATCGCCCGTCGCAGCGAGACTGTACCTGCCCAGTGAAGACCTCACCGCATAAGACGATAACCTTCGACACTAGACGCTCTAAACGCTACAAATTTGGCATCGTCCCTGGCGTGGGACTGCTTTTGGTGGAGCTAATGAGGAAACTGACGAGCGTGTTTTACAATATATGCACTGCTTACACTCGACCCGCGCATCGCAATTGCTCAGATTGGACGACTGTAACAGTCGATAGCCATGAGCATGGCATTTCATAGTCTTGGAGTGCTCGGTACACCGCCAGGCACGAACAGCTTGTGATCAGCTTCAGCAGGAGATAGCTGTTTTATACACGAAAGATGGTCTTCGCTCGTGACATTTCCACCTCAAACAACCCTTGCTCGTGCCATTTTCTAGTCTCGAGATCACCTCCGTTGGCTATAGCTGATGACGTTGTGCTGCAACAGTAAGGCTATTACTCGAAGACGTTGCTCGTTGCAGAAGCTCTCCCGCGCAAGGCACCAGGCACCAGTAAAATCCACCTCTCTCTTAGATAGCGATGAGAGCATTACATGAAACAAATTATTGAGGAAGGCGCGATTCTCCAAGTAAGAGAGTTAGGGTAGTGGCACGTGCGCCAGAACAGCAGCTGATTTGGTCTCAATTGGAAGTCGCGAACGCGTCGCGTCTGCTTCACAACCTCATCTTATTCACATTTTGCGTAGTAACATAGTCCGCTTTCTTTCCCTTGCTCGCTGATTTGCTGCTCGTGCACTACTTCGCAAACGTTTTACGAATTACCTCACACAGCAATGGCCAAACGAAGAAGAGCCGCTGCAAGAAGAGCGAGCACAGAGTCTGCGGAAAGCGTAGAGGCAGCGTCTGATAGCGACAGTCAAGATGCCGAGATTCTCAATTGGCAATGTATAGTGCACAGAAAACCGAAGAAAAGTGCGAGTACCAACGAATTTCCGGAGTTCGGTAACATTGGAAGGAATTTGGGCTACACTGTTGAGCTGAATGGAAAGAAGGATGCCTGGGAGGCCATGCCGCAGTATCGAAGATGGAACCGTATGTCTGACCTTGTTAGGCGCTGCGACTTGTCGCTGACTCTTTCACTAGTTGACGAGACCAGTATTGAATACAACGTTGGCGATTATGTCGCTGTATGCTACGAACATAGCGAAGAATCAGAACAAGGACCTGCGAAACGACGAAGACGCACACCACCGGAACAGGAACTAGACGAGTCTAATATAGAGATTGTCGATGAAGACAATGATCTGGTGAACATTGACGAATGTGGTCTAGCAAAAGTCATAGAATGTCGAGCAGCAGATTCGGAACATGTCTACCTACGAATAATATGGCTTTATCGACCAGAGGAAACAGAAGACGGGCGACAACCATGGCAAGCTGAGGACGAACTTATACCAAGCACACATATGCAAATCATAGATGCGGTAACATGTAATGGAAGCATCCAAGTGCACAAATGGGAGCCTGGAGTCGAAGGAGGACCTGTACAAAGAAGGAGATTTTGGTGGAGACAGACACTGGATACGATTGGCAAAGGAAAACTAAGCTCGATCGAAGACGATTGCATCTGCGAGAGGCCCACAGATCTGTCGAAAGGTATCTGGGCGAAAGATATGATTCAATGCACAAACGATGAGTGCGAAGGATGGATGCATACAGCTTGTGTATGCAATGCATCAAAAGCTCGAGTGCTTGCTGATATTGAGAATGATGATTCACCCTTTGAGAAGGTAGAAGAACCATCGATGACGGACAACACGCTTGACATCCCAGATCCTTTCGAGGAGACGACCAGCAATGGTATCAGAGGACATATCAACAGTTTTACTGCTGGTCTAGTGAGCATGATGACGCCGAGTTCCTCGAGAACAGCACCAGCGCCACCAACGTCTCAGAATAGGAGATCAGACCGCAAAGGCAAAGGCAAGAGAAAGGACGATGACAGTAATGATTCGATTGCGGCTGAAGTCGATCACGAGACATGCCAAATTCAGCTTGTGGAGGTGGAAACAAAGAAGAAGATATCAGTGCCGGTGACTTGTCTCTTCTGTCACGAGGCACTGAAGCCAGCAAAAGCTGCTGAGGCTATAGGGGCATGATGTTGGACAAATGGAAGAGAGATGATAGTCATGAACTACATGGCCAAGAAGGTTGACAAGACATTTGTGCTCACCATTTGGAGCGGGGGCTTGTATATTATTGGGTATATTATTGTGGGTTTTGTTTTCTGTGATGCACATATTTGTTGTGCCCGAGCTCGACACGTTATTGTCGCAGGCTTGAGCGGTATGTAAATATTATGGGTATTATATTTCCAGAAGTCGATAACTGTATCTGATCAGGACCTTTTATTGCCTCAAAGCCTACCACTCCGACTAGTCAATCATAGTGATCCATCGCTATTACCTTTGCTCCTTCTCTACCCCAAACACAATCCCATTCTCCTTCCTCAACTTCTCCGTCACCTCCAGCACAGCCCGACTGACCTCCTCCAGTCTCTCCGCAGCACCTCGATCCGCACTTTCCAAAATCCTCGCAAACTCCTCTCCCTCCTCTGCCAGATTGAACTCCGCCTTCTTGCCAGCCAACTCCGTGCTCTTCTTGTCCCTCCGATCCCAAAACACCACACTATCAATATCCGTCGTGGCGTTCAGCGTGATCGTGCCGTTAGCCGTGTATATCTCGCTTGGCGCGGAGCTCTTGAAGCATTTGCTTTGGTTGATCTGTACGGGGAAGGTGTAGTCTTGTTCCTTTCCTGACGTTGACGATGTAGTGCGAGCTGCAAAGGTCAGCAGGATCATGCCGCCGCCGTCGACCCCGGTCGGGCAGATGTACGGCGTATACGAGGACTTGACCGGTCGCCCGAAAAGCCTGATCGCGAAGGAGATGGGGTAGACGCCGATGTCGACGAGGGAGCCGCCGGAGAAGTCGAGGGAGAAGATGTTGGGGACTTCGCCGGCGAGGACAGCGTCGTAGCGGGACGAGTAGGTTGAGTATGTTAGTGATGCGCCGAGGGGTGTGCCGACTAAGGGAAGCGCTTCTGAAGATGGCGATGGTGAGGCGGACAGTAAGCGCTGGAGGAGTTTGAAATTTGTTTCGTGCAGGTGGCGGTATGCTTCTAGTAGGAAAACGTTCTTCTCTTTTGCGAGCTTGTGGAGTGTGTCTAGTTCGGCGGAGGTGGACGTTGCTGGCTTCTCTAGGATGACGTGTTTTCCTGCTTCGAGGACAGTGTGGGCGTGGGAGAAGTGTAGGGAGTTGGGTGAGGCGATGTAGATTGCGCTTATGTTGGTGTCGGCACATAGGCTAGAAATGGAGGTGTAGGTTGTGATAGAGGAGGAGTATTTGGAGGCGAAGGATTTGGCGGCTTCTTCAGTGCGGGAATAGACGGCGGTGAGCTGCCATTTGGAGGTCGAGTGGGCGGATTTGATAAAGGAATCGGTGATCCAGTTTGTGCCTATTATGCCGAAGTTGATCATTTCTGCGGTGAGTTCTCTTTGAAATGTGGATGATATCGTGATCGAGGTGTTTTTGTCGAAATCTGAAACAATGTTGAGACATGTGCATAAAAGTCAATTAGAGAAGATGACGTAGGTCAATAAACAAATATAGGGACATCATAATCAACGAAAGTTTCTGGAAAGTCTACAAGGACTAGATTGAACCTGAGGACTATATACTAATGTTCTCCTTCGCCTTGCAATTCATATACTCCGAAGTTCTATCTTGGATATCGTGCAAGCGTGGATCTTGACGATTTTGCGGAGATACTCAATGTGACGGACTCTCCATGCTACCTACTTCTGGCTTGAGTGGGCCGTGTCGTCGAAGTCTTGTTGATGATAGCGGCTGTCGGTCGCCGCCACGTAAGACGATCGAGCTGCCCTGGGCCTCGCAAAGTAGCATTAGCATTTGCTAAGTCGGTGGACAATATACCAACACAGCGACAGTGCGATGATCGAGCCAGAGAAAAGTCGCTTTGTTCTGTACGCTTAGTCGAGCTTCATCCCAGACACGGTGAATCTGAGGTGTACCTTATTTTAGCGTTTCAGCACTGTTCGACAAGCGATCCTAGCTCGCTTGATATGTTGTAGCATCTCCTCAATACCTGGCTTCTAGTGTGACTGTGTCTGCCATTCTGCTCTAAGCTCAGCATATGTGCGTGAATGGAATCAACTTCGCAACTGTTCCTTGTCAGCCGTCGATAGTTCAGGAGTGCCTGTGTTCGCCAGCTTCGTTTTATGTATAGCCATAACAATACATATTTTTACGCTGTCGGCTGATTCTGTTCTTGCCCAATTTCAGCCATGACAATCTGTACGACTCCCCTCAAGGCTTCCCCCTCGTCCTCCACTGCCCAGAATCTGACCTCTCCTCCAACGTATACTGGCTTCCGTGATCGTCTTGCCAGAACCTTGGCTAATCTTGTTATGAAGTCAATCGATCCATTCTTCTGGTACAAAGCTGTGCCTAGGGTTTCGTTGCTTCTATTGCTGGTAATCTACATGTGAAGTCATTAGCGACGCAGCGCATATGTGCAGTGGCTGTCTGTAGTCTTACGTTTGGTAGAGCATAGACGAGGTTTCCGAGCGACACACCGGTACTAGGAGCTCCAATAATCGAAGTCGAGATGTATAGCAAGAGTGTTTTTGGCATATTCGTCAATTGGAGGTGTACTTTCGTGTCTGGTGATGAGGGCAGCGCGAACGAGAGCTGTAGTGGTGGTATGTTGGCTAGCTCAGCGGTATCGCCATCTACTGTTGAAACACCGTTCATCGTGTTTGAGAGGTTAGAATTTGGGAATGGTAAGACGAATTGTTTCAGGCATGTTTTAGATTTACGCTAGCGAGGAGTCAGCTCCGCTGTGGTTTCATGGTCAACTTACATTCTAGCTTATTGCTGATTACAGATAACTGGACGGTTACCACATCGCAATGCCTGCCATTGTCCGCAAACTGATCATATATGCAGCCGTCGACGGCCTCGTGTTACAACCTTTTGCCCAGCGGGGACAGCGACCAGCAACATCTGTGACTATTGATTACACGTCACAGCACGAAGTAAGGCCACAGTTACAACACCCGCAGACCGAACAGCATAAGGATAAGCAGATCGAGTGCTACGGTGTCGTTGGTATGAAAGTTCAGGCAAATATCACCTATCACCATCTAACGACACTATCCAAGGTCTACTCAAGGTCTCAAGCTATGCCTATCTCATTACCATATCCAGAAGACAGCAGGTTGCTCAGATACTTGGCAAACCAATCTACGTGATAACTGGCGTATCGGTCATACCGCTAGGCTCCCAAGCTGAAGCACAACAAGCTATAGACCACACACAAAAGCTAGCAAAGAAGAACAAAGACAAGCCAGAACAGGAAGATGAGGATATACAGAGCGATACTGACGGTACAGTGGAAGGCACGGTAGACAACGATCACTCTGTGGAATCCGACAGAGAGATACCAGAACCATCCCGAGGTCGACCGTCAGTCGATCTTGGCGAACTTGGTGTTGCGAAGAATGTGATCGAAAAGAAGGGAGTGTATGGTATATTTGCAGACAAGTGGTTCTCAAAACGAGGATGGACGACGGGCTCAAAGAAGGCTCAAGGAATGAGTAACAAGCATGATAATACTGTCGAAATGGAGGATAAGAATGCTATCAATGTTGCTGCGGAAAATGCAGCAGCTGAGAAGAGCAGTCAGAATTCATCCAAATCTTGGCCAGATAACCCCAAAGTACAAGACAAATTGGCAGAAGAAATGACAGCAGTTGAACAGATACGACTTACAACATCATTAATACCTAAGTTGATACAGACAACGAAGCTACTGCTGTGCTCACGAATATTCTTCTTTTCTTACGATCAAGACATCACGAACAGGAATATGGCACAGACCAGCCCACATTCTGATCTTCCTTTGCACAGACAGGCCAATCCTGAGGTGAGACTTTCTTCCCCTGGTGTTACGGAAAACAGAAGCTTACTCTATGATTATAGTACTTTTGGAACGATCACCTGAGCGCTCCTTTCGTGGAAGCGGGTTTTACAGAATATGTCCTGCCAGTCATGCAGGGTTTTGTCGGCCAGCGTGACTTTGTGGTCAAAGGAGATACGGAAGCCTCTGAAAGCACTTCCGAGGTGAAAGACGCAGCAGAAGCAACTTCTGATTATGCGCCACCATCGGCAACGTCTTCAGAAGCTGCTCAATTTGACTCGAAGACCAAGACTTTCCTGATCACTTTGATCTCGCGCCGCTCTGTGAAGCGTAATGGGCTACGATACTTGCGTCGTGGCATCGATGAAGATGGAAATGTCGCCAATGCTGTCGAAACAGAACAGATCCTTTCTGTGCCAAATTGGGAAGATGAGCAAGGTGTACAATCGTTCGTGCAATGTCGTGGATCAATCCCATTGTTCTTCTCACAAATACCTTATTCGTTCAAACCGGTACCAACTCTACAAGGCACACCAGAAGCAAATCAAAGAGCAATGAAAAAGCACTACACCAAACTACAAGCCAAGTACGGAGACATTCAGTGTATCAGTCTCATCGACCGCCACGGCACTGAACCAAAAATTGGTCAAGCCTACGAAGACAACCTGCAACAATTGAATTCTGCTGGTGGCATCAACAATAAGACCATCGGATTCAACTGGTGGGAGTTCCACCACATCTGCCGAGGAATGAAATTTGAGAACGTCGCCCTCCTCGTCTCCGACACTGCCGACTTCCTGAGCACCTCCTCCTGGACGTCTTCAACAACCAAACAAAGCGGCATCATCCGTACAAATTGTATGGACTGTCTCGATCGCACTAATGTAGTCCAGACAGCATTCGCCCAGCACATTCTTGAGCTACAACTCTCTTCGCTTGGGTATTCAACGTCACTCTCCACAACACCAACGCCATGGTTCAACACCCTCTGGGCTGACGCGGGTGATGCTATAGCACGCTGCTACACTGGTACTTCCGCCTTGAAAGGCGACTATACGCGTACCCGCAAAAGAAACGTCCTTGGTGCGCTAAACGACTTTTCGTTGACGCTAAGTAGATACTACCAGAATCTATTCGACGATTTCTTCGCACAAGCAGCAATTGACTATCTTCTCGGCATCGCAACCGAAGACGTGTTCCTTGAATTTGAAGCTACAATGACTACAGCGGATCCTGCTATCGACGTTGACAGAGCGCGGCAATCAGCTATACACGGGGCAGCCGACATTGTCATCTCTCATGGCGAAGATATGACCGCAGGCTATGCATTAGCTTCGCCTGCACATCCGAACACGCTACGTACCTATCCATTCGAGGAAACACTGCTACTGCTTACGGATGCCGCAATATACTTTGTCCGCTTCGACTGGGCAACAGAGAAAGTGCAGAGTTTTGAGCGAGTGGAGGTAGAACGACTCGTCGGTGTGCAGTGGGGTGCGTATGTTACCGAGACGAACACCAAGAGGCAGATGGATGCGAAGAGGAACGTAGGTTTTGTGGTAAGATACAAAGTGAGCGAGGGCGACGAAGGAATCAAAGTTTTCACGAGGAGTTTGGAAGCAGCTGAGACATCCACTGCTGCTGAAGTGGTGGAGAACGGAGGGGCTGAAGCCGCGTTGGGTACGGAAAGTCAGGGAGAGTCGATAGGCAGTGCAAAGATGCCAGAGGATGCACAGACGGAGCAGGGCGACACGAACACCACTCATGCTATAAAGAAGACTGCAGAACAAGCGAAGACAAAAGCCAAGAAACCATCACTACCGAAAGATGCACAAGCAAGCAAGGCTTCCACATTCAAACACAGCGCCTCCTCAGACACCGACGAGATCCGCTTCTACGCTTTCAAAGCACTACCAAGTCGCTCACAGCCACAGCCACCCATCTCGAAAACAAAACAGCAAAGCGAGCACGATTTGATCCACCAGACATGCACGGAGATTGAGCGATGTGTCAAGCGGAGACTGGTGCTGAACAGTCACGAAGAAAAAGAAGAAGAAGGAACTGGCGAGAGTACGGGCGAACAAGCGGAGGCGGATATGGCAGATGCTGAAGAAGCAGACAATGTCGCACACGAAAAAACCAAGAAGCAGCAGAAGGTGTTTGAATTACTCGAAGGCGACATCATCAGTGCAGACGAGGCTCGAAGGAGTACGGGATACCTGGAAACTCTGGGTTACTCGCTCAAGAAACTTGTCTGGGGCTGAACGTCGAGGTCTGCCCGTTTACTTTTGGCGGGACCGACCACGCAGTACATTTCTAGCCTCTCACTGTTTCTAAACTTCTTCTCTGATCTTTGAACGGGCTGGGAGCCTTGCAAATTGCGAGCCAGATTCCGGATTGGAAATCTACTAAGCAACATTCCCTATCATCATCATAATACCGTCCTGCCTACAAGGAACAGAAGTACGACTCGAAGAATTGGCTGGAAGTCCCATAGAGCCAGGGCTTCAAGGGAATGGTCGTCGGAGATGAAGCCAATAGAATCCTTTCTCATAAGGGTGGACATGATGGAATGCAGCAAAGGCGAAAAGAGAAGAGAGAAGAGGAGGAGAAAAAGAGAAGAGAACAGCAGAGGATGCCAGAGTTTCCGCGTTTCTGAAAACGTGCTAAAGCAGTCAGTCACACTTTGCGAGTGTTTCTAGAGGTAACCGCAACAGTCCATTGCATGAAGTTGACAAATGCGACGCTGGAAAAGTGCGCGAATTGCAAAGAGTAGCTGCCTGGCCCCTGCTGGGCTAATGGACACGAATTCATATGCAAGAAGTGAATTCTCTACCTTGACATGCTCTCGTCCTAATAAGTCATAAGATCTACGAAAAAAGAAAGAAACTTTTTAGATTTCACACTCATCATCATCATCATCACGATGACCGTGCATCTCCAGTTCCGCCCATCGGGCTAACTGGACTATAATTGCTACTCGACGGACTCCCCGGCTCCCTCTTCTCGGCACCAACACCAACACCAACACCAGGCACCCCCAGCGTCGTGGAAGCACCCGCGCCTTCATATTTCGTCAAGTTCATCGTCGTTAGCGTTTCCAGCACCGGCAGCACCCTCGTCGTCCTTTCCGTGCTTTGCGAGTCCTGCGGGCTTTCAATTCCCTCTTCAATATCGCTAATCGGGCTGACGGCTGAATGTGCATGCCGTTCAGGCGGTGGTGGCGCATCTAGTTTCTCGATACCATAAAACTGCATGTCTCTGCTCGTGACGCGAGATATCTGCGGGCTCGGCGGTACATCTTTATTGAAGAGGCCGTAAAATTTGAGGTCGTCCAAACGGATGCGTGAGAAGCGACGACCACCACCACCGCCGCCACCAAATTGAGAACTCGATAAGCTGAAACGCCGGCCAAGACTGGTGCCACTCAGGCGCCGACCGATGCTGGACCAGCTGACGGCCGATTGTCGGCGGGTCGGCCCTGCAGGGGGGATTGCGCTGAGACTTAGATCGGCGTTGTCGACGTCTGCATCGCGTTTGTCGTACCAACTGACTGTAGATTGGCGGCGCCCCGGGGGTGCGTTGAGATTGTGGGGATCTTCGCTGCCTCTGCGGGTTTTTAGGATGCTGATGGTGGAATGGCGTCTATTTGGGTTGACGTCGTTGCCGGACGTGTCTTCACTGCCCCTTCTGGTTCTGTACATGCTTAGCGTTGATTGGCGTCTGCAGGAGGCTGCGTTTGCATTCTGTAGTGATTGCCCGCACGAGTCTTCGGTACCTTGGTAGTTCTTAGACCAGTCGATGGTTGAATGTCGTCTTGGAGGCTGCGCAATGTGAAGTGCCGTCAAGATATCTTGATTGCCTGCGTCCTCGTTGTTGTCTTCGTCTGGCAAGACGATGGCTGGTGCGCCATGAATGTTACTGTCTTGTAGTGTGGATGAGTAATTAGATGAAGAAGAGCCGTCACAGGATACGCGAACAGTGCTTTCTTCCTTTGTAATCACAGCTTTTTCCAAGTCGCCGTTCTCAGCTTTTTCCAAGTCGCCGTTCTCTGCTATGACTGTTCCTGTCTGACAGGTCTCGATTCGTGATAGCCCATTAGAAGCATTGTTACTTCGTGCGCTGGTTCGATTGAATACTGTTGTGGACATCTTCGCAAAAAATGGCTTGAACAATGGTTTGCAAGATGTCAAAGAAAAACAAGTGACGCAAATGGCAATCTCAATCGCCGACATGACACCAATCCTCTGCGTGGCTGCAAGCCATATATTTAGTGTGTTATAAAAAAGATCGTGCATGAAAGGTATTCTTGCGAAAGTGATGAAAATTGACCTGGGAGTTATGTTAGCCTCTTGCTGTTTCTTTTTGCCGATGTGATGGCGCTAGTTAGCACGTAAGACTTACACTGAGCCCAAACTGAGAATAACTCCTACCGACATCTTTGTTCGTCTGTCCATGTTGGCGTGGCGGATGTAGGTCCAGGGAATAATTATGAATATAATGTCGACCAGCGCAGTGGCAACACTGTGCAATATACTCATAACATATATGGCTCGTGGTGAGCCACACTTGCCTTCCAGGAGATTTGACCACCACTTGACTGGATTGCCACAATAGAACAGAATCCAGAAGAAGTAAATAGCGCTGGTTACAGTATAAACAACCATGGTAACGTGGACCACTTTGGCATACCACATTCTGGAGAAGATTCGCACAAGCATCAGACCCACGGCAGATTTGGCCGTCCATGTGGCAATGGGATACATGACTTCGATGCCATATACCCACTATAGCATACTCAGCTCCATATTCGGACGTTGATAGGACAGATAACTCACTCGTACGATGTCCGGTATCTGCTTGAGAGGCAGACTGAGAATAGGAGCGTAGGCATGATTCAGATAGTACAGATAGATTTGTCCAATGTGAAATGCTGCGGATAGTATCTATACCCACACTCAGTCTCTATGATCAGATTGATTGTGGAAGATGGTGTCGCTTACCCAAGCAGCAACAATCACATAATCTTCAGCACGAAACTCCTTTAATATCCTCAACTTCGTGTACAGTCTCATTGCAACAGCAATCGTTTGCAGTATGAGGAAGATGTAGAGCACCACCTGCCACCCATCCGGCGCCAGAAATGTCAGCATGCTCTTGTGTTTCGTGATCAATCAACACAGATTTGCAAGAGATTGAGTATATTTTTGCGTCCTGGTGAGCCACCTATTGTAGGATGTCAGTTCCTATGTCCAATAGCTATCGCTTGTGTTTGCCTGTCGCAATAGTGTCGTTCGAAAAGACTACAGGTGATGAGACGTTGCAATTTTGTCGAATTGAAGGAGTGATGATGGGAGAAGGGTCATAGTAGCATTATGTGGAATCACACAAGCTCGAGCTAGAACAGCCGGAGGCCATCCTCTGGGTTTCCATAAGTTACGAGGAGGTAGAAACATGAATCAGTAGAAACGCCGGGCTGCGTTGCGATGTAGTCTTTTCTGCGCCGATGACTTTGAGTTTGGTATGTTTTGGGTTTCACTAATACGAGGTCATTCGACTCGAGACACGAGGTATTGCAGAGAATCAATGTCGCCGATGAGGACGATACACCAGGCACACGAGCTACTCGACTGCAGTAGTGCCGAGGATCTGCGTATCCCCACACATCTTCACACAAAGGCATTCAGCTTTTCGTGCTTAGACTTTCACCCCATAGTCTTGTTGTCAGGAAGCCTGAAGTTAAGTCATCGTAGAAGTATATTGCTAGCGACGTTGACGCCGCCGCGAACTGGTAGCGAGCCTCGCACGTATCTTGATGACATTCGCCCGTAGAGTCCTTGACATGTTAACATAAGGAGGCTGTTCATGGAATGACGCTGGTTGTGGAAAGGTGCAAATGTGTATAGCCGTTGTGGTTGCGAAGAGGGAAGAGGGGGGGTGTTTTGTTGACACTCACCACGCTGTGTCACCGGTCGTCTCATATCAGCGTGAGCGCCTACACATCTTGCTCGAGTTTGTGTAGCATTGCAGGTGGCAGCTGGTTTCAATCTTCCCAACCATCCATACACCTGAGCCACTTCTCCAAGCTCTTTAGCCACGAAAAAATAAAGCACGACGAAGCACAACAATCATAGACAACCATGTCACAAGTGCCAGCACTCGAGCGAGAAACAATGTCAGATCCACAGCCATACGCAGCAGATGGCGCACTGGAAGGAGAAGAAGTGCAAGCATGGGATCCAAACGATGAAGCAGGTACAATGAAATGTTCCTTGGCTCTCGTCCTGATTTGAACTTCACGCATCGCGCCTACCTGAAACAGATCGCAAAACGTCATTTTGTTGGAAGAGCGTAGAATGGATATCAGCATGAGTTTCTATCAACGCGCCCGACACCTTCTCCAACCACTGCCTAGCATGAACCTGCTACGCCATAGACATGCCTCGAAAGATACCTGTCAAACCTGTCGACCTCGACGCTGGTACGACCTCATGCTTCTTCCACATTCTGCCATGATATCCTCATAACTGCCTCGAACTCTACACTCCATCCACTAACACCACACACCCTTCTAGACCCACCACCCCGGCCACTCCCACCGCATCTCAAAGAAATCTCCTCCCTCGCCTCCTGGACCGTCAGCACTCACAAACCCGGCTGCGGCACCGCGGCCCTGCGACACCCTTCACCCTCCCAATTCTGGCAATCCGATGGCCCACAACCCCACACACTAAACATCCACTTCTTCAAGCTCGTCAGTATAGCGCACCTGCGCTTCTATGTCGACAGCAAGTACGACGAGAGCTACACGCCGACTAAGATGCAGTTTCTGGCCGGCACAGGCCATCACGATCTACAAAGCGTGTGCGAGATTGAGCTGCCCGCTGTGATTCGCGGCTGGACAGATGTTGATTTGAGTGGGGCTGGAGGACCGAGGGCTGTGAAGGAGGGTGAATGGGAGGTGCTTAGTGATGTGGAAGATGAAAGTGATAATAATGATGATGATGAAGATATGGTCGACGCGACAACGAGTGCGCGGCGGCGCGCAGCACGACTAGCAGCGAGGAAAGAGCGAAAAGCATGGAAAAAGCTGGGTACAGGTCCAACATTACGTTGTTTCCTAGTACAATTGCGCATCTTGGAGAATAATCAGAACGGAAAGGACACGCATCTACGGGGTCTACAGCTGTTTGCTCGAGACGAAAGCTATGTTTTTACGCGGCGGAAACCAGCACGAAGGATGATGCAGAGTCCGCCAGACGTTGCAGGAAATGACAATAGCATGTGGGTGGACAAATTAGAGGCGGGACGAGCAGATGACTTGAGCACGGGGCCTATCACGAGGTCGAGAGCGAAGAGGAAGGCGAGGGCGAGTGCGATTGTGGGGGAGGTGACAGGGGTAGGGGGAGGAGACGTGTCGATTAGTGAGGGTGTTGGAGCGCCTCAGGGGAAGGTGGTGAAGGGACACGATTTGATGAGAGAGCTGGAGATGAAGTTCGGTGAGCCTGAGTTGAGATGAGTACCTGGCGATTCAAGGATAGTGACATGCATGATGAGTACAGATCAGGGAAGAATGCTTCGCATCTTTAACACCACAAGGTCCCATTTTGTTCCTTGCAAACGTGAAGATACCTATCGACAAACAACACCATATAAAGGAGCATCGCCATGTGACCTCGAAGAGTGATGTTGTTGTTGTTTCAAGTTGATAGCGAGAGACCCTATTCTGGTAAAAGATCGGCAATCAAATGCTCATCTTATTTATGCATGATGATCGTCCTCATCTTCGTAGCACTCAGCCAGAACCACTGCGGAAATAGGCTGAGCGACAACGAGAAGGACGCGAGAGTCGATCAATAGTAGCGTACGAGACGTGGGAGTTGTTTACCTTTTCTGATCACGAGTCACACATCGGCAAGCGGCAGCAACATCAACAGAGAGATCCGGTCTGCCACGACTAAGACCCAAGCACGACGATCCTCGCTTTCTTACGCTTGACTTCACTCTTCACTCCTCGTCTCATCTGCAACGTCCACTCGTTACCTCCACCGCATCTTCAACACTTTACTGTCCCAAAAAGCTCGACTCCTCCTCAAAGACCTCCTCTAATGGTACATACTACATTACACTTCAAATAAGCGCACACTTCCATCTGTCAGCCATGAAGGCTGCACCTCTGCTCATCACTTGGCACAACGACCGATCACCCATTTACTCTGTACAATTCGAGCCATCGCATGGCAAAGGGAGGTTAGCAACCGCGGGCGGTGATAATAATGTTAGGGTAGGTAATGCTGGTCTGCATGAATAACAACAACAACATCTTAACGATGTTGTACAGATCTGGAAAGTCGAGCACAGCGGGAATAATCGCCAGGTCACATATCTGTCAACGTTATCGAAGCATACCCAAGCAGTCAATGTAGTCAGGTGGAGTCCACGAGGTTCGAGAGCCTTAGCTCAATCAAGAAGCATAAGAAACATACTGAACATTCTGAACAGAAGAGCTGCTGGCCAGCGCTGGTGATGACGGAAATATAATAATATGGTCGCCTACAGACAAGAAGCCTACAAATCGGGCATATGGTGAAGATGACCTAGAAGACAAGGAGTTCTGGAACTATCTGCGCATCTTTAGATCAGCAAACGCAGCCAACCATGGGTTTGAGATATATGACTTGGCTTGGTCTCCAGATGGCAAGTTCTTGGTCACTGGCAGTATGGATAACATAGCCCGTATCTATGATGCTCACTCTGGTACGTGGGCTTTATTGTCAAGAACGAAGTGCACATAAATGACAAGCTATAGGAACATGTGTCAGACAGATTGCGGAGCACAACAACTACGTTCAAGGTGTAGCGTGGGATCCATTGAATGAGTTCTTAGCTACACAGTCTTCAGATCGATCGATCCACATCTACAAGCTTAGGAATAGTGATGGTCAATTCACACTCACACAGCACAATAAGGTCAGCCGCATGGATCTACCACTACGGCGACCTTCGTCAAACAGTCCAGCACCACCAGACTTTGGACATCGATCGAGTATACATCTAGATGGACCACTACGTATGGGCTCTCCTGCTCCGTCCATGCCAGGAACACCACAATCTCTTGCTCTACCAATGAACCCCCCCTCCCATGCACCCTCCAGTAGAAGGTCATCGTTTGGCGCAGCATCACCTGGTATTCACCGTTCCGCGTCCCCAGCTCTGGCAATGCCCTTACCAGCCGTTATGCCGTCAGCATCCCCACTTGTTGGCTACACTAAGAACTCGAATATTTATGCCAGTGAAGCTCTTACCTCGTTCTTCAGAAGACTCACCTTCGCACCTGATGGCAGTCTACTGTTCACACCTGCGGGGCAGTACAAGAACGTCTTGCCGCCGACATCCGAGGGAGGGAAACCTACAGAAGACGTGATCAATACAGTCTATATTTACAGTCGTGGTGGCCTTAACAAACCACCTATTGCACATTTGCCCGGACACAAAAAGCCATCTGTAGCAATACGATGTTGCACGACATTCTTCAACCTCAGAGAAGCAGCAGCAACCAAGCATATATCAATCGATACGTCCTCAGCAATGGAAGAGCTTGATGCACTGCCCGAGCCTGTAATTCCTTCAAAGCTACCTCATTCAGTCTCATCCATGGAGCCACCTCCAACCACACCTGCGCACACCGCCGCAACATCAACGCCAAAAACTCACGACAATAGCTTGCCGGCAGGACCCCCGCCAGCATTCGCTTTGCCGTACCGTATCGTGTATGCTGTCGCTACACAAGATGCAGTCTATGTCTACGATACACAACAACAATCACCTTTATGTGTTGTTAGTAATCTGCACTTTGCTACGTTCACTGATCTAGCATGGTAAGCTTCGTATCATTGCGCTGACCATGAAATTCGTGACTAATTTTATTAGGTCAAACGATGCTACGACCTTGATCATGTGCTCATCTGACGGATTCTGCTCCTCATTGACATTCGCTCCAGGCGAGCTAGGCACAGTCTACCATGGACCACCAGCCTCTCGAGCCCAAGCGCCTGCTTCTATCAACACGAATGGAACCACCGATGTCACTCCTCAACAAACACCGACTGGCGTACCATCCCTTCTCAAGCAAACATCTTCTTCAATTGCCATGCCGTCACCAGGTATGGCTTCACATACGTTCGGTCGGCCTCCAACACCCACACGATCCAACTCTGCATCATCGGTAGCCTCACTTCAACCAGTAGCACCAGGCACTGTCATCAGTAATCCAACGCCGGTGATGACCAACTTGCCTACTCTTTCAGCAGCCGTCCAGACAAGTCACCCCACACCACTACCACCCACGTTTGTCGCACCAACACCACCAATGACACCGCAGGCCAGCGCTACTAGTGCGCCTAGCTCGATGCATGCTTCGTTTCCAGCACAGTCAAGTCAATCTGCAGTCAAGCGGGAGGCCGAGGAGGACGCGAAGGATGATACACAAGAATCGAAGAAGAGACGCATTGCGCCGACATTGGTCAGTGGCCCAGAGCCATCCACGTGAAGTTGAAGATAATGTGAAGCTGAAAAGACCGCACGAAACTATCGACGTCTACAGACTATCGACGGTGTAAGTTTAGAACAGGGACATTAGGAAGCAATACGAGAATAAGCATGGTGCTAGTTCACCAAAGAATGGAACTGTTACAAGCTTCCTGGTCCGACACAAAGGGTTGATATGAAAAGCATGGCGAAGGTCGAACAGGAATAGAAGAGCGTACATGAGAATGCGCAATAGATGGCTTGCGACATCAAACACTTCCAATTGTATATATAGTATAGTCGAGCATACGACATCGGCATGATAGGTTCATGACAGTGGCATTCACTTGAATAGTTTCCGTCGTGTTATAAAGATTGCAGAGCGAATGAATGAGACCTTGTTGTTATAGCATAAAAGGGGGCGATCCCATTTCAGCCAATCGGAAGCGAGCAAGACCCGAAAAGTCATTGAGAGACGACGATCGATTTGCCTTTCGAACCTCAAGCTTCACAATCACCTTGACACCTCTACCACACCGACCTACAACCACACCCCACCCAGCCAACCGCAACAATGGGCTTCTTCGACTCCGTCCTCTCCTACATATCCACGGACGTCCACGCCGACGCTCCCGGCCCCGACGCCGACAACCAAGCCGCCGACCACCTCGACCCCAAATCAGACAAGGCATACGGCGATGCCCACGAGACGCCCGACAGCGAGCCCAATGTCGACCAGGGCACCGAGCAGACGAGTCCGGATTTGACTGGGACGCCAAAGGAGACGAGCGAGGACGATAAGCCGTTCCAGGGAAAGACGGATGATGGTGAGGAGAAGGAGGAGGGTGGTGAGGAGGAGGAAGGCGGTGATGATGCTGCGGAGGAGGAAGAGGAGGAGGAGGAAGAGCCTGTTGATCCTATGCCTGCGTTGGCGGAAGGTGAGTCTTGAGCGTGACTTGTTTCGTGGTTGGTGTTGGTTTGTTCGGGTTGTGGGTGTAGAGAATGGCGCTATGTGTGTGCTATGGATGTTTGGACGCATTATGGGATAAGGAGAAAGCATGCTTGTGTACATCTACTCTCCGCACGATTTCGCTAACACGTTTCTCCTCCTCCTCCACAGAGTGCGCACGATCAAAGGAATGCCACCACCACAAGCAAGAATACGACGCCTGCGTCGAGCGCGTAACCGCTGCTCAAGATGGCGAGCAGCACAAGGGCCCCCACGAGGACTGTGTCGAAGAATGTACGTTCATCCCTACCCAATTTGCCGGAAAAGCCCATTTTGATAGCGCAATTGCTGCAAATCCTGCAGCATTCATTATACTTGAACAGTCAAGCTGACGAGTCTATTCTCCATAGTCTTCCACCTCAGCCACTGCGCTATGCAATGCGCCGCACCCAAGCTCTGGAAGATGCTTGCATAAATGATCACATTGAATCCGTCTCTGCTCTCGATATACTTTTCGATCGACAAAATCACACGATTGAAAGGACAGAAACCTCACTCCAAGCAAGTCAATCATCGGAACTTGGAGCGACGGAAAGATAGCACGAGAAACGAAACGTAATATCCGATGGACACGATACTTTGTATAAAAGCAGTATAGAAAGACTCTTTTCATTGAAAAGGAATGAATGTGTTGATACGGTGGACGGTTGAGCGTGATGTGAAGAGAAATTGACAGACATTCTGAATATTGAATGGACCTTGCAGTGTCGCAGTGTGTATTGATTTGCGTAGACCTGCCTCGGTTGTGATTCATGCTTGCTGCTTGCCGCTTGCCCGTCATCTCTATCTTCAGGTCCACGCCCTACTACTGTCCTGTATAAACCTCGCCTTCGGCACGCGCAGTTGGTAGAATTGGACCTGTGATGCAGTAGAGAGAACAGATGTTGATCTAGCTACGCAACCTTCATTCATAGCGCACTATGCTAGTACGCCTAATCATGTCTGCCACACTCTTTCGTCTTAAAGTGTTGTTCGATATCGCTCTTCCGTCTACGTCTGTTCTATCATGTCAACATCGAACTTATGCCAAGCTTCGATGTGTGATCTCTGGTCGTCATCATCGCCAATACACGTTAGCCTTCCAGGGCACCAGATCAGTCTCGAGTGTCAAGCTCCTCTGGCCTGGACTGCGCATGACTGTGATTCTAAGCCCACTCGGAAAATTGTTCCTATGATGAGTATCTTGTTGCTGTGCTATAGTGGGTGTCATGGGACTGTCAGCTGCTCTCTTTCACTTACACACAGTAGCAACTTCGCAATTTGTAGTGCTACATTCACCTGTCATTCAGCTTCTTCTCGACAGCACTCAACGCATCATCAACAGCACCCCAAAATCTCTTCAAATCAACACTCCTCGGTATCTTGACTCCACCTCCTACAGCTTCATTTCCTTCCTGCCTCTGCACTGGCACAGCAACAGTCTCACCAGCTCTAGGCCCCTCACTACAATCAACACTAACAACCCACCTCTCACCACCCCAATCATCAAACGCATCCGCTTCCAGCACCGCAAACACAGCCAGCGGATCATGCAACGGCGGTCCGTCATGGATGCCCGAATGCTCAGAGTACGTCGACGCAAAGTAGAGTAGTATCTGCTTGAACATTTCTCTAATGTTGCTCTGCGAGGAAAACAGTAGTGCTTGCACATCCGCCGTCCCTCGTACCTGATGCGTCAGGTCTAGTGGAATGAGAATAACTGGTTTGCGAAGAGTTTGGAGCGAGCCCAGCACTTGAGATGCCGCTTCTGGATCGCACCAGATATTGAATTCGGCGTGGGGCGTCCAATTGCCTTTGCCGTCGCGGCGGTGCGGAGGCGCGGTTGAAGAGAACGGCGCTGTTTTCGCTTCTGTTTCTGTTTCTGTTGTCGTTGAGGTCGATGACGAAGGCGACACTGGTACATCGCCAATAGCACCACCCATAACACTCAATCCCCGAATATGCGCCCTCACTTCCGGAAATTCACGAAAGAGCAGCGCGACGGTCGTTAATGGTCCCGTCGCTACAATCCACACCTGGTCTTTCTCCTCCTTCAGTATCGCCGCTGCGATATACTTCACACCACTTGGCACACTCTCGACAAACGATGGCTGAACGCTGGGAAGTAAGGGAACGCCATCAAGTCCTGTTTTGCCGTGGATTTCGGGCGCGAAGTTGATCGGCCGGGTTAGTGGCTTCGAGGCGCCGCGGACCACGGGGACATCGGTTGTGGTGAGGCCGAAGGAGGAGAGAAGAGCGAGAGTGTTCGATGTTGTGTGCGCTATGGAGGCGTTGCCTGAGACTGAACTTATGCCAAGGAGATTGCAAGATGGGTGGAAGGCGGTCAGCAGCATTGCGAAGGCATCCTGAGGAGGTCAGAGGTGGATTCATGTAGCATTTTCATAGGTTTTTTTTGGATATAGTCTTTCTGGTGATGATAATCTGCTTTGTTTTGATATCACGGAACATAGTAGGCAAATGTGCTTTTTTAAGTAAACTCACATCATGTCCTGGATCGCAATCCAGCCAGATCGGAATCTTTTTCTGCGTCATCCCGACTCAACGCAACTGTTCAAAGGTATCGCACTTTCTACAAAGAGTCACAGCTGTTTCTGAGCAGTGTTTTTGAGTTGCCTAAAGAGGAACACGACGATCGTTCATCTTCTCCCCCTTCCTCTGAAACCTCACCTCGGTTGTAAGCATTAAATCACCAAGATGTTTGTCTGTTGTCCACGATAAAAGCTATGTAGTCTATCATAAAACTGTGATATAGCGTATCCAAACCTCTTCCGCATCTCGCACCATGTCCTCGTCATCAAAAAAGACTCGTCGAAGCGTGAAAGATATCATGGCTAAAAATGCAAAATTAGAGAAGATTGATGTTTGGAAAGCTCCTCATCGTTATGCGAAATTGAATGGGATTGATTACCGTGAGTGATGTTAGTTCGTCTGCCAATGACTTTCCATTGCAGTTTCAGTCGGAAATACAATCTAAGAAGACCAACAACCTAGCATTCCCCATAAGATCTGTCATATTGATACGATTTTCCAGATTACCTCTACTTCGAGCCCGAAGGCGGGAAATGGCGAGACACAATCTTCCTAGTACGTCCGTGGCGAACGTACTTCCAAACAAGCCAAAACCCCTACTCACATCGTCCTTCGCCTAGTTCCACGGCTGGCCCGACCTCTCAGTAGCCTGGCGCTACCAAATCCCCGTCCTCCTCGCCCTCAACCTGCGCGTAATCTGCCCCGACCTGCCCGGTTTCGGCCGCACAACCGCCCCTCCAACCCATCTCCCTTCCTACAGCTTCAAATCCGTCGCCACAGCCACAGCCGAGCTGGCCGCCCAACTAAACTGCACCACCATCATCCTCGGCGGCCACGACTGGGGCGCGCCCGCCGTCTACCGCATCGCGCTCTGGTACCCGCACCTGGTCAGTCACCTGTTCACCGTCTGCGTGCCGTACTATCCGCCGACGACCACTTTTACGACGCTCGAGGAGCGGGCGAAGCGGATGCCGAGTACGAAGTACATGATTGACAATGCGTCTGGAGCCGTGGAGAATGCTGTTGATTCGCCGGAGAAGATCAAGCAGTTTTTGAGTGCGATTTATGGTGGTAGGGTTGAGAAGGGCGGGAAGCGCGTTTGGGTCGCGAGCGAGGGGTATGATTTTGGTGCTTTGGCGGGCGTGGGCGAGAGTCCGTGGGTCAGTGGGAGCGAGATGGAGTATTATGTGCAGGAGTTTGCGAGGCAGGGCATGGGTCCGAGCTGTAAGTTATTTTGTGCTCTCATTATCCACGCCACTCTTGCACGATGCGTTTCTGCCTGTATGAACTAAACACTTCTTAGTAAATTGGTACCGCACATCCCACACCAATTTTATCGACGAGCTCGCCCTCGAGCCAGGAAAGCGCAATCACACACTGCAGCCGCCCGTCCTGATGATCACAGCATCCCACGACGACGCAGTCCTCCCCGCCTACGCCAAACGAATGGGCGACCACGTGAAGCATTTGACGTTGAGGGAAGTGCCGACGAGCCACTGGGCGTTGTGGGAGGGCGCGACGGAGGTCAATGGGATTCTCAAAGAGTGGATTGAGAAGGTTGTGTTTGGGCAGGAGAAGAGTTTGGGTGTACCGGAGGGGTATGTTGGTAGTAAGCTTTGATGGATGTCATGGCTCTGTAGGAGCAGAAGCTCTTTTGTCGTCGTGTCACAGCGGGTAACATGACCAGATTGAGATGGTGGTGCGAAGAAGAAATTATGCTGCTTATTCATTCATCCAAATCTATATACACTTCCAGTGAATGGAAGAAAGACCGCCATCATTAACAGTCATGTCCTGTTTCATCGTCATAATCGTCGTAATCTATATCCTTATGCAACCATCGCGTTCCAGTCCAGTGCAGAACCAACCTGACTTCCGTCATGCCTCGATCATCCTCGTACATTATCATGCTTCATAGAATAGCTTAACTCAAGTCAAATCCCGCACCAGCATTAACAGCCAACAACAACTTCTCCTTGAGCGTCTTCTTCTTCGAGTATCTCGGCAGCTTCAACAGATTCACACACGTACTCGTGCTCGGCAACCTAGTCTCATCCGTGCCGGCATCCCTAATACTGAATCTCGGATTCAACGTCTTCCACCCCAACAGCGGCGCTCGCGGCGTGCTCGTCACGAATTTCAGCACCTTTCTCACATCCACCTCTTCCAATTCGTTCAGCACTTCCCAGAACAACGCGACGCTCGGATGCTCCAGGCCGTCGTCGCCGATGACATACAGACCGCCGTATATGGTGTTGGAGCGCAGGTCGGAGATGGATATGGAAGAGGCGTGAGAGCCACCAATCAACGTGCTTAGTTCTTGCTGGTTGAACATGCGCAGCCAAGAAGGGGAGATGATTGAGGCGAGACCGCGAAGGAAGGCGCTGCTTTGCTGATAGGGTTGCTGGGTTAGGCGATAGCGGGTAAGGTAGGAGATGTAGACGAGGCGGTTGGAGTTGACCACTGGGTCCTGTGATCCTCCGGGATAGAGCTCGCGGTCGTAGGATTTCGTACGACGTTCGCTGGGTACGCCAGTGGATGATTGAGGAATTGTGATTGTGTCGGTAACGCTGAAGGTGAGGCCGAAGTCGGATACGTCACCTTGATAGTTCTTCAGTTTGAGAAGACCTTGGTATAGGCCTTCGTCAAAATCTCGGAGGTCGTTGAGATTGGCTCTGTAGCCACTCTCCATCGGAGCCTGGCCATATCCACCAGTCAGAGCCCATTTCAGGAGGAAGAAGCCGGCAAAGTCGACGTCGACAAGTATGTTCTCGTACAGACATTTTCCGATGATTCTGCCCAAGAACTCGTATCTTTGTAAGAGATCTTGTATAGCACTGCGCCAAAAGTCTGTACCTTGCTTGATGCCAGACTCTTTTAGTAGCTCTTTCGTTTCTTCTACTGCAGCAGGGTTTGGGTATAGTAGGTGCTGGTCGTTCTCCACAAACATATTGATGCCGTCGTTGTTTGTCCGGAAGGCTTGTGATGTCACTGTCGTGAGGAATTCCTTCGTCACACCACCTCCATCAATTCCGGCTTCTTGCGTTCCAAACTTGTCCATGAACGTGATGCTGATGGGCTGCTTCAAGGCTGGGCCCAGGTCGTAGAATTGATTATAAGCATCCTCAAACTCATTTTCGCGTCTGATCTTCGCTTGATGGCGACCATTCGCAGGATTCATTAAATGAAACATATCTGGTTCCAATCCTCCACGAGTCTTCTTTTGGTCGAGAAAGACGAAGCGTCGGAAGATCTGTACACGTGTTGTGAACGGTATGATGAAGGGCATGTTTTGGAGTATTTCAAGACGAGGCGCCACAGTCTGAAGGTAGCGCCTCCGAGAGGCTTTACGTTGCTGTCGCTGCATCTCCGCGATTCGACGGTGGCGTTGGGTTTGTGATGTTCCTACAAGACCAGACCTTTCTGTATCTTCTAGATCCATAGGTTCTCCATCACTCATATCCTCGTCGTCCTCTATTTGGACAATATGTCGTCTTTCCTCCTCCTCCACTACTGCATCGATAAAGTTGGTCATGTCGAACCGTGAAGTCATTAGCCAGTGATTCGTTGGAAGAAAAGGTCGACGGGAGTCACGCTCATATATTGCACGAACTAAGCCGTTTACTAAGCCTTTCACATAGTCAAGGGTCATTCCTTGAACGCCGGCGATATATGGTGTGGATCGCCTGAGACTAATTGCGTCTGAAATCTTGGATGTGTCCTGGCTCATGCCAAATAATGTCTTCAAGTCTTGAGTCTCCTCGCCAGCCGGCGTGTTCATGATCTCGGCTGCGCTGTAGTACATGGTGAAGCCCAGATGTTTGAGGAAAGTAGACAGCTTTCGAATGTCCCCTGTCGTAAGAGCGTTCTTCTGTGACGTATTATCATACGTGCTGAAGAATTGTTCATCGTCCATTACTTTTAGCACAAACGAGTAAAGCTCCACGAATATTAGGATCAACCGCCACTGCTCATCAATGTCCTGCTGTTGACCTTGG
>Ga0181465_100016_pt2 | contig 29589 bp, 29 predicted proteins | sample InSIn3gowninarea_FD_119076 | JGI IMG/M metagenome (GOLD analysis project Ga0181465, IMG submission 119076) | Clean room microbial communities from NASA Spacecraft Assembly Facility at Jet Propulsion Laboratory, Pasadena, California, USA -... ... | reverse complement strand
CATTGCAGGTCAACGAAGAAAAGGAGGAAGAGGAGGAGGAAGAACCTTTCAGGAGGAGGCGGATGTCTTAGGACGACTCCGACGATCAGTCTGTTTCACGCCTAAGACAGGATCTGGAGCTGTCGCTAAGCCGACAGAACTCGTCAACCGAAGGAACATTGAGTTCACAAGACGATGGCATTGATGTTAGAATCGAGATCAATTAACATGAACGGACAGCACACGCTACACTACATGAAGAGCCTCGCGGCTTGACTCTAGCGTTATACAGGACCGGCTTGGATTGTGATGCATCTTGAGGCGAAACCAAGGCGTTTTTTTTTTGGCATCTGAGCGAGCGAGCGAGCATAGCTTTGTTTCGTGAGCGCACACGCGGAGTTTTGGGACGTACATATGGGTTGGCAAAGGGAAAAATCAACTTGGCGCACTCCTTTAGGTAAACCTCATCTTGCTAGGTAAACACTGGCATATTTAGAGAGCGGTGGAATGATATCACGTTAACTCTGACACCACGCTACCAAGACCTGACTATAACAGAATGTTAGACCGGCTTGTTTTTGCTTCACAGACTGACATTCAAAGATAAAAAGGACGGTGCTGATCAAACAGGAGTTCGATTTAGTTTTTTGGGACTATGCTAATATATAGACAGTTGAAGCGAAGTTCTCAAATGATAGTTTTGCTTTGCGAGTTTTCCTTCCACTGAATGATCGATCTATATACAACATGGCTTACCCTCGATAGGCATCAACTCTTTCCTCCTTTATGCCATGGGTTCTGTCAATGAGATCTTAGAAAAGCCACGATTTTACAAAGCCGGTTTAGCGTTCTTGACGAGCATCTCAAAGTATGCCTGGTTCCACTGACCCGCCTCGGGACTCGGCTTGAAGCTGTCTGACTTGCCGCAGAAAGAATCGTACCTAGTCGCTGAGCTGTCACTAGTACCGTCACTTTCGCCACCAGGCTTGACCCACACGAACGAATCGACAAGGCTGGATCCCGTGTTGCTTGTGGGACGAACACCAAATCCAGCACCGTTGACGTTGCACCAATTGCCCCACTCCTCGCGCAGACCGGTAACACCGTTGCGGCCTGTGTCGACGATGGCTTGACCTGGCATGCCTGCGGATTTGAGCTCAGGGGAGAAGAGCTCGATGTACTTCTTCTCGTTCTGTGCTTTGTTCCATTGGGCGTCGGTGGCCTTGGAGAACTCTCCTGGGGAAAGGTCCCAGGCGTTCCAGCCGGCGACGTTGGTGGCGACACCGCGGACGGACTTGGGGCTACCGGCGTTCTTGTAGACGGTGGCGAGTTCCTTGGCTCCGGGCTCTGTGGAACGTTGTTAGTAATGAGTTGGCCATTGGGAGGTGATGGGAGCATGCTTACTCAGGTTGTCGTTCCAGCCGAGCCAGCCTCCGTGACCAGCATCGATATACATGGCGATGTTTGGCATGTTGAGTTGCTTCAAGGCATATGCGACGCCCTCACGGTAGCCAGAGGCAGAGTCCTTGCAGGTCTGGAGGTTGGAGTTGGTGACCAGGTTGGGCAGGGAATCGGGCTCGATGACGAGAGCGATGGCAGTGTTGGGGTACTTCTTGAAGATGGCAACGATGGCTAACATGTCATCAGTACGAGTCGCGTTCGGTGGAACAGAGAGACTTACGGTCAATGTACTCCGTCTTGTAGATGTCGATCTCGCCTACGGCAAGTTCACCGTTGGAGGCCTTGGCTGCGCAATCACGACCGGGCAGATCGTAGATGACGAGCGCAGCAATCTCGCCGCAAGGGACGTCTTTGATGCCGTCCTCAACTACGGAGATCTTGTCACGGGTGTCACTAAACATTCGTTAGTTTGATATCATGCAAAGAAAGAGCTGACAAACTCACATCCATAGGAAAGTTCCAACATCAGCGACCTTCAGAGCAGCAGATGCCAAGGCAGTGTCAGTCATCTGAGCAGCCGCAGATACAACCTCGGAGGAGTAGAACTTGTTGGCGTAGATCGAACGGGATGCAAAGGGGTTTCCGGATAGGGTGACGGGAGTGGCACATGCTGCAGCCTGACGAGCAGTGATAGGACCATTCTCAGTAGGAGAAGGAAGCGCAAAAGCGCCGGTGATGACCGAAGCCACAGCGAAAGAAAAGAGACCCTTCATGTTGACGTCTTGAAGTGATTGCTTGGGTACCTGGATGTGTCGATGCTGGAAGTCTTGGGGGATATCGAGAGCTTCTTATATCGCCCTTGGGTGGTATGCTGCTAGTAGCGTGCCAACTCAGCACTGGAATACCTGTTCATCAGGAAGTAGGCCCGTGGAACGCGGAGGTTAGTCTTTGGCTTGGGTCTGTGCGATCGGCGCTTGAGATATGAGGCTTAGATGAAGGATTATCAGCAGTAGCATGGTACTATAGTAAACTTCCAGTCAAGTGATATTAGTCAAGTGAGAGGCGAGAGCGAACATCCTCGAACGGCTTCGATCTATGTATTAGAAACTTTCATGAAGCTGGCTTTGCGCTGATAAGGCATTGTCATCTCGCAATACGCCATCACTGAGGTTGTATCTTGAGCGACTCCTTCGGTACTTAATCCGGCGTCTTCAACGAGAACACTCTTTACTCGTTGCCTGTCATCGCCTTTGTTACGTTTCCGGTTGCTTGGGTCAAATCCACAGGGTAAATAGATGAACGTTTACATGACACACCATAGGGTCGCGGGGGTGGCCATTCATCGGGTCTCCTACCCCGCGATCTTCGCGCTTGACTTCCGGTCCTGCTACGGGTGATCATAATTGGCGGTTAGAGCTCGCGAACATGTCATCTGTTTATGAATTGTGATCATATCCTATGGCCGCTTCTCAGGTGTTGCAGTTTCCACAGGTGAGAACTCAGAGGGAGATGATATCGGACCGAACAATGCATCTGCGAGCTATTTGATCCCTCAAGAGGTATATTGACTGCATCGTGCGATTGATACGGGCGGAGTTCCTCATTACTACAGCTGTGATTGACACGATTGGAGTGAAAAGGACGCGAATCAGCGCGTCCAATATAGTTGCATCAGCTGTTGATTAGACATCAGAGGCCTATGGTATAATACAAGCAGGTACGCGAAGGCGACCCGGAAAACTGTGGCAGAAGACCTTCTCGAATAATTAGAATGTACACATGACAGTCGAGATTGATGAGGGTCAAACTTGGAGGCTCCTTAATCTTGCATTTATCCTGATACATTCCGAATCAAATGTTGGGGCGAACGAGGGACCTGGTCAGCATTATAGCCAAGTCTCGTTACCGATTCAATATGCCTGAACAAAAGTCGTGTGATACAGGATGAGCGCCTATGGTAAGATTCTAGAAAGCGGGGACCGAGAGAGCTTCCGGACACGAGCGGCTGCCTGGTTAGAATAGATGAGAATACGGTAGGATGCCGCAATATAGAGAGCCGCACGAAGGCGCATTGTACCGCTGTGTAAGAGGCCTTTTGTGTCAACAGCACCACGTATTTTCCCCGATCTCTTGTCGCACTGGATGAATGCCAGCACACAATCCCATGAGAGGACCGCGCATGACGCCTAGCGCTACCCGCGGTGTGGTGAAGTATTCAAACTCGGTCAGCTGAGAAGTCGTGGGAAGGCATCGTATCACTGCAGTCTATGTTCGAACTCGACGGCACGCTTCTCGGTACCTCACTTCCACTACCATGGACGGGCGTGTGTGGAAAAAAGAACATCCGAAACATCGAAGGCAGCAAAAGATTTGGAAATGCTGCAGGGCGGTAGCAGTAGCACTCGAAGGGTAAAACGTGAGTGGTTGAGGAAAGTGAGGTGGTTTATATTCGTGGATGCCGGAGTGGTCGGATAATTAGAGTTAAGATACGCTAAAAGCGTGCCTATTCCAATTTCGTCGTAGTGCCAATATGAAGCTCTGCGCCATTGCCTCGCAAGCCTCGCGCTTGAGGAGAATTTCTGAGCTTGTGTGGACGTCTGAAAACCTTGAGATGATGGAGAGTCTCTGAAAAACATGTGTATCGTAAGTAGCCCAGAGGAGACTTCTACGGTGGCTTCCCTTATCGACCCTAACAGTCCTGCTGCAATCCAACAAAATCTTGAAATGACCTTTGAAGACCCCTGTGGCTCTGCGTCTGGGCATCAACCATATATCCATATCCGTTCTATATTGATGTTACCAGAGTTTGTGATCGATCACGTGCTCTCAGAAGGACCGAGACCTGGATGTCGGTGAACGGCACCAGTTACGGGTAGCACAACAGTATTAGTTATGTATATTATCTGCTCTTACCTAAAACCCATCTGTAGCTCTCATTCGTCCGTCTTACTGTCACCCGTCTTGACAAAAACAGACCAATACCATAGCACAGACTTTATAGCCAGAAGAATGTTGTCGTACGCTCTGGTTGTCTACTTCCGGTAGCAATAGCCTCCCCCAAGTATCGCTCCAATGCTGGTCAAACGTCTGATCAGTGAAGACGGATCACAACCATCCCTTGTGATCTGGAACATCAGACGAGAGCCGTGAACCGGACTTTTCCACACGATACACCCCACAGGCTAGGGCACATCTTGCAAACTATCCTCCAGTATATTACATGCTGCTTCGGCAGCAGCAGAGAAAAATGTGATCAAGGTTGTAGGCAGATGGATGCTTGGCGGGTTGTAGTGTGAAGGAGGGCTAACAAAGTCCTTGAATGGTGCACAGCCCAAGAAAAAGTAGCAAAGGCTGGACCGTGTGTCGGAATCTAGCCTAGTGAGGAACGAGCTGGGCAACCAGCTAAGATGCAACAAGCACCTAGAGTTGTGGAAGCATGGGTTGTCGAAAACCTTCTCAGCGCCACGAGAAAGAAGCTGTGTTAACTGGAAAAAGGCGCTTCGGAAGTGCTCCTTCTCGATAGCCAGGCACTCTGAACACGTGCGTGGGTGCTTTGCCAACTATCGCTAATGCCACGCGGTTCCCTAGTCGTAATGAACAGAGTAATGTACTTCTTGACGAATAATGTTGTTCTCTGATCCTGACATGTTTCTTTTCCTACTGGGAAGGGCTAAGTTTTTCGAAGGCGATGAGACTACAGCTGTGTTCTGAAGTGCTTCAGGCCTAAGCTTCATTCGCGTCACATGTTGTTCAAGACTGGATTCTTCCTGGGACGAGACTGTATCGATAGAGATGTCGTGCGCATTCGAGCGAGGTAGCTTGTTCCGTGATTCCCTCGTGTTTCTCGATGTAGCACTTTGGGCTGACAACTTGTATCCTTGAGACGACCCGTGTACGCGCATGAGCTCACCATGACCGAACCCGGTGCTGAGAGATTCCGTGAATCGCTTGAGCGCAGCGATTGTAGCTGCAGCGAGGGAGAATGAGAGTTCTATGGCCTGCCAGATGACCACCATCGCAGCTGCAAGCGGGATGTCGGACGAAGCAGCAAGTCTGAGTATCTCCCTCTGGCGAAGAGCAGAGAACACGAGGGTTCTATAGGATAGTTAGCGGATATTACAGCACCATCAGACATCAAAACGTACGGTAATCGCAGCCAAAATGCTGATACAACGATGAATTTTGTTCGGAAAGTCATCTGCAAGTTCCATACCAGTTGAATGGGGAGAAATAGTAGAAGAGCCTCCGTCATGACGTCCAGAGCCGTTAGGGCATACCATCTTCTCTCCGCCTGGGGACACTCGGGGTTCGCGGCGGTTATGCTCCATGCCAGTTCGTACTGAGCTGAGCACTTTACAGTCAGAAGCAGGATGGACATTAAACACTGAGCAATTACCAGAGCACCAGCAGAGTACTGAGATCTTCTGTGAAATGTAGTTTGTGTCGTACGTAAGAGCATGGCGACGATCGCGGCCTTTGAGACGCATAGCGAGATGATCCAAAGGACGTTGCTAGCTATCGTGTAGTCATTGAGTTTTTCGATAGTAGCAGAATTGAGATCTAGGTCATTTATCGAGTGACCAAGTCCCGCAGATATGGACGCAAAGACGATGCCGAAGAAACTAAGCGCGAAGATCTATTTTGAAAGTTGTTAGAATAAGGTGTTCGATGCTCTCTAGTCACATCTGACAATGGAGACACATACGTACCCCCGATAGTAGCACGAAGAGATCATCAATACCATAGGCTCCCCATCGAATAAACCCGCGCAGACATGCTACACATAGTGTATAGCATAAACAGAGACCGATGGTGAACTTCAAAGTAGCTGCATGTCCTGGATTCCGCACGTTCGCGACCTCATAGTCTGCCATGTTGTTGTCGGACCAAAATATGCCGAACAACGCTCAATTCTTACGTTGTCACATCGGGGCGTAAGCACACAGGGCTGGTCGTGGCGTCGTCTCCGAAGCTGCGGTGCTGATCACAACCCCGTGTTAGTATTATATCCCAGCGACGACTTCGTTTCGCACGCAACCGCAGGCCCACCGAGCACTTTTTTTCAGTAGACTTCGCGTCGCGCCACCCCTTGATAGGTGCGTGGACCTTGCCTCCGCTCTCCAATCGTGAGTTCTTCCGTGTTTAACCAGTGGCCGAGGCCAGACCCTGTCCTGCGTCAGTCCTTTGATCCTTCGGCGCCACTGGGTCGGAAGACAGTGCATTGATCATGTTGCCAGTCGCACGCGCTAAGATGGGAGTACATGGTGTATTATGCCATAGGGTCCGCTATAGGCTGTCTATAACCATGTTAATATACCACTATATCGTGACGTGCCAGAGCCTATCGTTTCTCGACGCAGTGCTGAACTGCAGTACATTGAACCCAACACCTGATAATATAGAGGCTGCTATAATTCGACTGGCGAGCCTCACGACGTATTGGCAGTCAGCCTACGCGGAGTGCTTGACTGCACCCGGACTCCCTTGACGAAATGACGGAGCATAATTTGCGCACGCTTAACTTTTACTAGCGCGGATCTGCAGCAAAAGTGACATGTCATCAATGAAACTGTAAGAGGTGTGAGGAGTCGTAGAAGGCGCGAAGGATTCGTACGCGGCTCGGGGAAGTGTGGTGTTGCTGTGCAAACAGGGGAAATGCGGTGGGTTGACACCGAGGCGCGTTTCTGCCTAGTACTGTAGCCACGGGACGGGCCCCCCACACCATCCACCACCCACTTGTTCGATCTACAACGCTGTCGTCGTCCAATCAGCTTACGTTTGTTGTATCAGTACTAGAATGCGCGAGTTGCAGGAAGCATCTGAAATCATACAACTCTCGATACACGACGTCCCTACCTGGGCAAGCTTCACCCACGTTGCCATGCACACAAACCGGCCTGGCGCATTGGGTAACCTCTTTGATAGACAGCATTGGCGCCCCTTGCGTAAACTGCATCTGAGTTGCGATCCCTGTATACTTAAGCCGCGTCCTAGGTGACATCGGTTACACAACGCTTGCATTTCCTGGATTGATTCGCTAAAGCCTCCACGTTCCAAATGGCCTGTCACATGAACCGGCGATCATCCCGAGAATGGCAGCTGATTCCCAGCCCTAGCACACGGCTTGCACCCATCATGTAAAGTTTTGCCAGTAGAATTTGCATCTAGGTCGCTTAAACAGCATCTGGGACAGGTTCTTCCGCCCAGCATCTTTCTCCTATTAGGATATCCCTTACCTTCACTGATTGTCGATGGTCTGCAGTCCTGCGCTTCACACAATGGCAATTTTTGGGGAAGCGAAAATTGCGAATGCTGAAGAGTACGATATCGGAAGCAATGGTTCCAGCGCAGCGGATATGATGCATGCCAGTGCGCTGGGAGGCACAGCTCATGATGCCTCGGACATGCACAGGATGGGCAAGAAACAGGAACTGCGGGTATTTTCACTTACCGAAACCTGTATGTAGTAGCTCTGCTGATTGTACAATCAGAGAAATTTCCGCCTGATTTCCATCATCGGGTTTGTGGTGGTCCTGCAGTCAACATGGGAAAGTGCTCTGTTGTAAGTTCTTTCCTGTTGTGACAATACTCCCCTGCTGACTTTCGGCAAGATCTGCGTATTTTGGAGTAAGTGGTAATTGTACAAGATGCAGATGAGATACGTACTGACTACATGTCTTCACCTCTGCAGCTGTTCAATGGCGGTACAGCAGGTGTCATCTGGATGATGATTATTACATGGATCTTCGTCCTAGCGATGATCGCATCTCTCGCTGAGATGGCATCGATGGCTCCAACTGCCGGTGGCCAATATCATTGGGTCAGCGAGTTCGCACCGCCATCGTTCCAGAAGTCGCTCAGTTACATCGTGGGTACGTTGCGGACTGAGCTGCGTGACTGTGCCCAATGCACTAACAGTATGTCCAGGATGGTCTGCGGCCGTTGGATGGGTCAGTGGCATTCCCGCATGTGCGCAAATGCTTTCAAGTCTTGTCATTGGGATGGTCCTCCTCGCGTATCCAGACGCGGAAATCGGAAAGCTATGGCACGTCACGCTTCTGATGATGCTCTGGTTGATACTCATGGTTGGATTCAACATCTTCCTGGCACAACATCTGCCTCTCGCTGAAGGTATCGTTCTTGTCTTGCATGTGTTCGCCTTCTTCGCCTTCCTGATCCTTTTTTGGACCATGGCGGAGCGTTCGCCTGCGGAGGAGGTTTTCACGACATGGACGAATGGAGGAGAGTGGAGCTCGATGGGTGTGTCTGCACTAGTCGGCCTCTCAACCCCACTGTGGTGCTTCATTGGTCCAGATGCGGGTGCCCATATGTCTGAGGAGTTGAAAGATGCCTCCGTAGTACTTCCTAAAGCGATGATGTGGGCTGTCTTCTTCAATGGCATCTTTGGATGCATCATGGTAAGGAAACATGAGTATCATCCTGCATACGGCGTATATACTGACGTCATGTCCGCTGTTGTAGATGATCACTTTTGTGATATGCGGCGGCGCTCTCGACTCGGTCCTGGAATCGCCAACGGGACAACCTGTTCTCCAAGCCGTATACAACGCCACAGGCTCCATTACCGGCACAGAAATCATGGGAGCAGTGCTCGTCGTTCTTGTCTTCTTTGCAGCAGTATCTGTCACTGCGGCTTCTTCGCGTCAGATCTGGGCCTTCGCGCGCGATAGAGGACTTCCGTTCTCTGCGTGGATTGAGCGAGTACCAGCCGGCTGGGACATTCCCGTGAATGCGCTTCTTGTTTGCCTAGGATTTTCGTGCGTGCTCGCATGCATCAACTTCGGTTCCGATGTCGCTCTAAACGCCATCGTCTCTATCTCTAACGCTGCCCTCATCTTCTCCTACATCATATCGATTGGATGTGTCCGATTGAAGCGTCTTCGCGGTGAGCCATTGCTGCCTCGACGCTGGAGCTTGGGCAAGTTTGGAGGCATCGTCAATGACCTTGCTCTTGCTTTCCTGGTAGTGTCCTTCATTTTCTCTTTCTTCCCCATCGTCCCGAACCCCTCTACTACTGACATGAACTTTGCGTCGCTCATGTTTGGCGCTATGGCGATAATCGCTACAGTCAATTATTTCGTTAGTGCACGGAACAGCTACATCGCGCCCGTGTCGCTCGTTAAACAGGACTAGATGGCGGATTTGTTGTTCTAGCGATTATGCGAGGCTTATAGATGAATAAATTAGCATTCTACACCGCACTGGGCAACCTTCAAGTTTCGCGTCGAGTGATTTTGGCACCAACCTCTTATAGATTAGCGCCTGGCCATCTGATTCCTTCTCCTGGGCAGATCTGCCTCCCAACCCAACTGCTGAACAGTAGTTAGAACAAAATTCCTTGATTCCAGGACCTCGCTACCCATATCCCCTCAAGTCCCTCTCATCCCAGCTTTGCCAGGGCTTCTTTCTCTTCGAAACAAATCACGATGCGGGGTATTTAGATGGGGGCAGCCAGTTGACTTGTACCGGCACAAACATTGTCAAGTTTTGGCTCGGAAGATTGATATATCCAACAATTAGGATGTCGCAGCCTTTGAAAGAGGCCGATATCATATTTCCGCATCTCTCCAACACACCAAACCTCTCCAGTACCCTCTCTTCTCTACGCCGCTCAACACTATCAACGCAAAACCGCCTCGCCTCCATCGTCTCAGACAGTGAATTCATCACATCTGTCGGATCCGCCTATGATCTGCCTCTAGTGGCGAATGAGCGGTGTGGCAGTTGGTATATTCCGCCCTCTCAGAAATCCGGATCTGTCTATTTCAAAAGCACGGACGGCCATATGGGTGAATGGAGCTTCAGTCTGAGAAGACTGAACTTACAGTTGTTAGATGTCGTAAAGAGCTATGGGGGTGCGGTGGTTGTAGATAGTACGAGAAGGGGGAAAAGTATGCCAGACGCGTTGAGCAAAACGATTCCCATATGGTGCTGTGTCATCAACAGGGCTATTTTTGGCAGAGAAGAAAAAGGAGAAGTGAAATTGTTTTCTCCGCCGCAAGCGGTGAGCGAAAGTGAGCATGCGCAGATGGAGACGAAGATAGATGGGTTCGTGCGACAATTTATGGTGCGTATATTGTCTTGACATTCTCGAGGATACCAATTGATAGCGAGAGAAGGAAATCTGCAAGCCAAACATCTCGGAACTTCGCAGTAAGCTACAGAAACCACTGAGGCCGATCTGGGCGACACAACTATCATCTCTTCCGGACTCAGCTCCTTCTTTTCCGGACTTTCATCCCATCGTGCTCTGCACAGCTTCACGACGTGTGCGCGGTGCCGAGGCATCAGAGAGCGGGTACATCCAGGGTGCCGCTGACGACCACGAAGCATGGTCGCACGGGCTGACTCCGACACTGTTCTGGAAGCATAAAGATGTTTTGATGAAAACGAGTGAGGAAGACGTGCCTGCCCTGATCGAAAGACTACTTAAAGAAGAGGGGGGTAGCAGTGCAGTCGCAAGTTTGATCAAGCCGACATCGAAACTGCACATCTCAGCTAGTGACCAGATGAACCTTGCGGGCTTCGAAGTGGTGGTAAGCTGCACACCGGAGCCGTTCGCCACCTCAAGGCTCAAGGAAGCTGGAGTCAAGCGCTATCTACATCTCAAATGTCAAGTAGGCAAACTAGGATCGCGTGATCTGCGTACTCAGCTGCCTCAGCTTCTACAATTTTTCTCATCATTTGAAACACCGACGACCGGAAACATCCTTGTATGCTGTCCAACAGGCAAAGATCTTTCTGTTGGTACAGCTCTGGCCGTATTATGTCTTTACACCAATGAAGACGGAAAGATAGATACAAGCAAGTCAAGAGAAGCAAAGGATATCGGAAAAGTCTTTGTCAAGCAAAGACTGAGCTGGATAACGACAAGCAACCCGGCGCTGAACCCGAGTCGTACTACACTCCAAAGTGTCAATGCCGTTTTACTAAAAAGCCAAGATCCAAAGGCCTACTCGCAGACCAAGAATAATGGCATAGGTAATGGTAGCTTTACTACATCAATACCAATCAGAGAAACGAGGCAATTACCACAAGAACTAGAAGATTTACAAACAGGAGAGGAATCTCGAAACGAAAAGCCACAACAAAACTCGTCTTCAATAGCCAAAAACATCTTCGAGAGCCTACGTAACTCGGCAAACACATCATGGAATTTTCAACGCACGCTGCGCTCCTCATTACCCACACATCCTTCTGGCACCGTGGCAGGCATAGCGACATTCACGCCCTGCAACCTACCGGATAACTCTCCACCAACGCTTCTTTACGCCGAAGAAGGTGATTTCATCACCGACACGGGGCTGAAGTTCACTGCGCGGAGGAAATACGTTTATCAACTCAAACCTAAGAATGATGATACTGGGGGAGAATACATCGCAGTCCGCTTCTTCAACGACGAAAAGATGCCACGAGCGGATATTGAAGATGGTGTTGGAAAGGGTGGTGAAGGAATTGGCGGGCTATTTGTAGAGATGGGTGACCTTGAGGCAGATGGGCGTGAAATGAAGGCGAAGAATAAGGAAACACATCTCTGTGCCAAGGACCTGTATACGGCGAGTTGGAGGTTTGGCGAGAGTCTTGTTACAGGGGGCGCACAAGACATTTGGTGGGAGGTACGCTATGATGTCAAAGGGCCCCAGAAGGACTACGTGGGCACTACGCGATATACTCTTGTTTGAGATTGGAGTCGAAAGGAAGAGAGAAGATATGAATATAGGGTATCAAGCCGGTCTACATAACACAAAAGTCCACACTCCAGAAACTGCGATGCAGCAAAACATGACCCTCTACGATAGCCACTGATTTCATGACTTCACCCTTGTTACCTTCATTACGATGTTTGTAATCTTCATGAAAACATTGACGATCAGCGCCAATGCAGCAGTCGGGACGAAGATTTGTATCCACTCATACCAAAGCTTCGGTCGGACGTCAGTCTCGATCCAGCCAGCACCTTTGAGCGGGGCTCCACCATCCACGCTGGGTGTTTCGCCTTCGTCTGCTGGAAAACGCTGGTTCTCAACAAAGTACTGAAGTAGATCGTCCTTCTCGCGCCACCGGGCAAGGAGCCAGTCGCTGAAGATCTTTTCGTCATAAAGAGGTATATCGGCGATGGCGAAGCGGCGCCAGTACATGTTCACGGACTTTGGCGGCCGGCCTTCGAAGTAGGTACTGTACAGAGTGAAGAGGTCCTGGCCATACTGACCGACGCTGTCGGGAGTCAGCAATCGATTTTATCACGCTATGCGAATCGGACTTACGGGACGCCTTCGTACGCCATGGTGCAGTCGTACAAATAATCGACAGAACCTTGCAGTTCCTGCAAACAGAAAGACAAGCCTGTGCTTCGCGGCAGCAATGCATGTCTCAGATCTTCAATTTGATTCTTCTCCGCCCACTTCTTGCTCGAAGCGCGACCGTTTTTGCTGAGGTTTGTGCCTTCAGGGAAGATGAGCAGCCACATTGGATCAAGACCATTGGAGCCAGATAGTGGACCACTGTGACTCGTGCTCAGCTTCCTCAATCTATGCTGGAAGCGTTCCTTATCCGTTGACCATTTGCGTGAGAGGAAGATGAAGCCATATAGCATCATACCCCAACCAAGGACGGGGATGTATTTGAGCGACTCCTTGAGGATGATATAGAGGTGGCCATGCATGGAAGCGCTGTATCCTATCCACCAGAGGTAGACCCAGTCGGTGTAGATCTAGTGGGTGTCAGCTCTCGTTGTCCCATAAGCGGTTGCTTGGGAAGGCGTACCTGGTGGTTCGAGATGAGGACCATTCTCTCTGGAAAGTCGCATTCCATCATTCCGTCCTTGTTCTTCCTCATTTGTCCTCGCACGCTCTCGTCTCCACTGACGCGCATCGTGACGGGCGCCCACCAGTACGTCATGGTGGTGACGACCATGCTAAAGTGCTGCTTTGTCATGGCCATCCAGGCGTAGAATAGGTCTTTGCTGTAGAAATAGAGCGGGAGGCCGATGTATTGCGTAATGGCGATACTGAGACAGGGCGTTAGTAACCTATGGGGGCATTAGCTGTGGGCAATACTAACGCTATGATGCTGCCGTTGAAGTACGCTGCGAAGAGACACATGCGCATGGCTTGTGCGAAGACTCCATGTTTGACTTCGCCGGCCGGGTGCTGCGTGGGGTCGGGGAGTGTTGGCTCTGCGGGAGCCTTGGTCCGTTGCGCCTTCAGCTTCTCGATGACAGGGACTGATGCGGGCGGCTGGCGCTGCCGGATGCTCTTGGTGGACATGGTGCTCGAGGTGTGGACATGCGTAGGAAGGGTATAGGCACTTCACTTGGCTAGGGAATATGACAGATAAGGCACGAGTGCGCGTGCACCTGAGTCGGCGTGGTCGGATGCGGCGGGGGATGGGTGCTGAGAGCGCGTGCTGTGGTCCGCATTGGGCGTCTTAGGCTGGACGCGCCTGGAAGAGTGGCGTGAAGGGTGCGAGGAAGCAGTCAAGGTCGCGGCCTCTGCGCATCGTGTCGTGTCTTGTCGGCGGGCGCTGGAACCTGCTGTTGCCGATCCGCAGCTTTCCATCCCAGCATGATGACACCGGCCAGAGTTACCCCACCCCGTACAGGGATAGCTCTGCCTGTGCGGGCGCTAGTCATATCCGGACGCGTTCACTCGCAACCCTCACCCTCTGCACCAGAGGCCCAGCACCAGGGCCCACGTTTCGCCCATGTGACGATGGAGATTAGTCGCCGGGCCAGCATTATCTCCGCCCGTTAGCATTCACTCCAAGCTCTTTGGCGCGCGAGACATGGACGCTGCCGTCCTATCGCGGCTCAACTCGTCATCGTCCCCTCACATGGCGTCCCCTCACCCTTCCAAGCTTTGCGCACAGCATCGCCTGGAATTTTGGCCCTAGTCTTGCACTGCCTCCCCAACCATGTTTGTGCCGCATCGCATCTTGCCATGGCGCCTCCTGGCTTTGCCCGCGCAGGCACGAAGTTTCTCTTCGACTTCGCGTCGTCTTGACATCAGGCACGTGTCCGAGCTTCCCTCGCGCACCAAGCCGTCATACGTACAGTCATCCAACACGCTGCTGAGCCTGCAATGGCCCTCGCCGCCGCGCAATATCCTCGTCACCAAGAAGAAGCGCACACCAAACATCACCGAGTCTGTCATCGAATTCACATCGCACATACGCTCCACCTACCCATCCATCAACGTCATCTTCGACCCTGAGACGGCCCAAGAACTACACGAGCAGCTGTCGTTTCCCGTATACACATACACCCAGAGTCAGGGCGCACCACACGATCTTTCGGATAAAACCGACTTGGTCTGCACGCTTGGAGGCGACGGAACGCTGCTGAGGGCCAGTAGCTTGTTCAGCCATGCCGATAACGTACCTCCAGTCTTGAGCTTCGCCATGGGCACCATCGGCTTTTTGGGCGAGTTCAAGTTCAGGGAATACAAGAGAGCATTCCGGGAGGTGTATATGAGCGGTGCGCCGGACACGTACTCTACCCTGTCCGATTCGCTAGGAACGAGTCCTCCCACTCCCCCAACATCGCCAGACGATCCTTTGGATAGGCCACTAAGCTATGCCGACATACGCGGCAAGGCTATGGGCAGCAACAGAACAGCGCGCATCTTGCTGCGTAACAGACTGAAGGTCGGCGTCTTCGGGCCCGACGGGAAAAGGATAGGCGGCATCGAGGGCCAGGGCGACACGTACGCACTGAACGAGGTTACCCTCCACCGTGGCTCCAGCCCGCATCTGAAGATCATCGACGTCTACATCAACAACCGCTTCCTTACCGAGGCCGTCGCCGACGGTATGATCATCAGCTCGCCAACCGGATCGACAGCATATTCGCTATCTTCTGGAGGGAGCATTGTGCACCCTCTCGTATCATCGATATGCCTTACGCCCATCTGCCCTCGATCGCTTTCCTTTAGACCACTGGTGCTACCCGCCGAGACACCAATCACGTTGCGCTTAGGCAAGAAGAACCGCGGTCGCGAAGTCGAGGTCAGCATTGACGGGAATACAATCACCGAGAAACTGGGCACGGGTATGGAAGTCCGAATAGGCGGGGAGGTAGTCAAGCGAGACGCTCGAGGTTGGGAAGGTGGCGTACCCAGCATCGTACGTGGTACGAGCGGCAAGGAAGACATGGCTGAGGATCATTGGGTTGGTGGGTTGAACGCTCTCCTCAAGTTCAACTACCCATTCGGTGATCAGGAGTCTTAGACACTCTTCACTGTTCATCACCATGGCTAAGCAAGAGCCCCAGACCTTAGTCAAGTCCACCATTATGGCTTTACAAATGGGTTGCTCCACCCAACACCCTATGTTTTCCATTTCGCTCTTATAACGAAGAGTGTGGACCATGAGATCATAACAACGGACAACTAGGCTTATAGCGGCGCATGTATTCGAAAGTAACAAACCAGCTATACTCACACTAGCTTGTGCTAGGTCGCCTGCGACTCCCAAATCCCTCCAGGCTCAGAGTGCTTCCTCGCTGAGCCTGACCCAGTATCGACATATTCGGGCTATTGTTGATCTAGATAAACCAGACTCGCCCGCCACAATGGAAATCGACTAAACCTAGCAATTGACACAATCAACCACTTCATCGATTTGCGCCCCGATACATGCATTGGTGCGACTGCGACTGTTTAATCTTCGCCACCGTGGCTGTTCTTCCATGTTCCAGCGTAGTGATGGGTTACTAACTGTGGAGATAGTATCGCCTCCTCTTCCGGGCTATAGGTGTTTGTCATCGGCGCGAAAGAGCGACCTGGCATGAACAGCACGTCTCCGACAAGCTTAGGCTGCAGAAGCTCCTCCGTATCACTGCCCACCAAATTGCGGTTCGTCATGCCACCTAGGCTCTTGTATACCGCACTCGTTAGACGTCTCGGGCCTGTAAACTCGACTGTGTCTCCCATGATATCCATCGTGGTATTCTCGACTGTTATACCGTGTTCAGCTGTCTTATCAGCTAGCTCCTGCAGGATGTCGTTGATGCACTGCATCAGATGTGGTGACCTGGGCTTTGCCATGATGGCCCATATTTCCATCTGGTGCAGGTAATTACCCGGCCACCCATGGTCGAACTCCCAGCCCACAACAAGACTCGTGTTTCCCTTGTACTCCGCTGGGATCCAATCGTCGATGGGTATGCCCTCACAAGAAACGTCAAGATCGAACCAAATGCCACCCTGGTCCCAGAGTAACAGGTAACGAAGGATATCCGCCTTCCATATAGGAACTGGTAGCGCTAGGAAGTTGTCGACAATGTCGGGCCGAGACGCGAATTTTTTGCGAACATACTCGTCGCTGCTTTCGTCGGTCATGAAGCGCGCTTCGTATTCGGGGTTGGGCTTGATGCAACTATCGGTCCAATTTCGCGCTTCGTCTGAGAGGCCACGCGGCCCTAGCTTATACCATATCAGTTTGGGTATTCCTTCATACTTTGGTATTGCGGTCGCTCCTTGGATGTGGACTGCAATATTATCTTGGACAGAGCGGAGAGTGCAGATCTGGTAAATGAAGAAAATAACACACAAGGCGACGAGTGAGTGATAGCTAAGAAACCTGAAATGTAACCGTGCTAACATAATGAAGGTGTAGGTTGCTCAATGAACGCTGGTGGTAAAGAGTCCAAGGTGAGTCGATGTATAGGGTTCAGCATCTACACCAGCCGTCATAAGGCTGAAGCACGATCGCTCACGACGAGGGGCTATGCAGTCTCAAAGTCAGCCCAGAACTAGAATGAATCTTAGACTATCCCTGTCACTTTCGGAAATGAATGGTGCGGGTTACTCAAGAGGAAGGATCCAACGAAAACGCTCAGTGTGACGAGGTGGCACAACATAAGCAGCCACGCGCGCAACAAAGGAGTTGCATTCCTCAACGTCACGGGTTAGCCCTATTGGTCAATAGGACTCCACAACCAATGTTGTGAATCGCGCACCCTCTCGCCCCACGATATATATACACCCGCACCGGCACGGGGGTTTCACACAAACTGGCCCTTGGAAGGTTGAGAATGTTGTGTCCAGTAATGTTTTATCGTGGAAAAGCAGAATATGTCTCAGCCTGATTCTATGCCCACTGGGCTGAAGAGGTTTTACGAAGCCTTCACGGACACCAGTGAATGACCAGTACATATGCCAGTTGCCAGCCCCAGATCGTCACACGCAATCTGGGAGGCCTATCCAAAGGTCTACCGCATGCGTGGTGTTACGCTCCCAATTCTGGTCAACATACGTTCTCGTGCGTACACCGATACTCTCTCTTGCCACGCTATCAGCCACGGCAGAATCGTCATGGTATTGGAGGAGCGGATCAGACAGCCCGTTTTCCGCTCGACCATGACATTGACATTGACATCGTGATTCTCTGCCTGTAAGCCTGGAGCATGGCTTCGCGCGAACTTGCTTTCAGCCCCCACGCAAGGTCCTGAAGCGTTTTGCTTCCACAAGCCGCCTGATTCAGCCTCACGCATTTCCTCCTTTCAAATCACACTGCTTTGATTCGCTTGTACCCTACGGAACTTGTCAAAGTCGCCCCCTATCCTCTCACCTACTTGCCTCCCTGAACATCAGTCCTTCTTGCTTGGTTGTGCCTTTACTGGGACATTGAGTTATCGTATTCGACATCCTGTCTTAATTCCCAGCACTCATGCAATTCATCGTTCCGCCGTCGAATCCGAGACCATTGGACTTCAGCGATGCGCAGGTATACTATCTAGGTGACAAACTCACGATCTACTGGACGGAGCCACCGGCTGGCATCGCCTCATCTATTCTCCTATGGCAGGCAAACCGGACGACGGGTGTACTCGTTGGAGACGAGCAATATATCACACGTACGAAAAACCATCATCTCTGACATCTATCGGAGTAACTCTGACTAACGATGGTGAGCAGAGAGTGTCGTGAACAAGACTGACGTGGTTTGGCCTATCACGACTGACTTCAACCTGACCTTGTCGAACCTGTTCCAGCTGACCCTTTACCAAGAGGGTGAAGTGGACCCAGTCGACTTCAGTCAGTATCTCTATCTCGAAGATAAGGCCGACTCGGCATCGGCTTCAATTTCGTCGGCTTCGTCTTCACTCCTATCAAGCTCAACGACCTCTGCAACAACCTCTTCTTCCAGCGCAGGAAGTTCAATACAAACCAATGTACCAACAGCCGTACCCATGCCCAGTTCAGCCTCGCCCGCGAGCAGCTTCCCCACCTCAGCTAAAATTGGAGTTGGGGTTGGGATACCTGTCGCGCTCCTCCTCGGATTGATCGTCGGTTTCCTCTTGTTCCGTCACCACAAGAAAAAAGGGGTTGATCGGCCCAAAACACCCAGTCCTCAAGTCTCTGAGCAGTACAAATATGGTCATTACGCACCTCCTTTAAACGAGGCTCCACCTGATAGCTTGATAGAGTTGGATCCGCAGCACGCAGCAGGGGTGCATGCACACAAGCCGCCAAACGATGGGGCACCGCCAGTGAGATACGAGATGTAGTGAGCGGATGTTTTGTCGACGAAGGCACATTGGCGCATGAACAGAGAGTGAAACATTGTTCCAACCACACGCGAATTCTTACCTGTATTCAGCGACTATTGCCCAACTTTTGCAAACTGTAACATAACCTTGTTTAATTGATAAACCAAATCACACCTGCTCATCATAATGCAAGAAGTTAGTCATGAATTGGCGGTTCTGTCGACGTTGCCTAGATGTTGACTATTGACTATTGTCAGTCTGCTTACTTCCGCTCTATTGGTGTACGACAACACGAAAGATGCTTTGCTTGGCCGCCTTGCCGATTGACACATCTCTCTCCGGTCCGTATCTCCCTCAAGCCTGGGGACTGGTCAACGCCATTTTCGCAGGTAGGCACGGGCATGTAAACTCGCGTCAACCTGCGCAGCGCCACCGCCACCGATCCAAAGTGTCTCCATGTGTAGCAGTGACTGCATGAGTGGAGATTACGTTCGATATGAGCCTCACCAGACACGTTTGAGATTGTGTCAGGCAGATACCGCGTCACTAAGCATCGACTCAAGTCTGGGTCGGGCGTTGAACGGGAAGACTGAAAGTGGCCAAGGCTCCGCAATCACGACAGCAGGGCGACGCCATTCATAAATGCTGTACGTACTGAACCTTCGAAGGTTCGCACCACAATGACTGCTGAACGCCTATAGATTGTAGTGGCTCTCATTGGAAACGATACAAGGACAACAAGGACAAGTTAAAAACAGTCACAAGGATAGGAAGTATGAGAAACCAAACAAACGTAGGTTTGCCATACACAAAACCATAACAGCATGCTCGAATGCGACATAACAAACTCGTCCTTCTTTCAGACCATGCAAACGAAAAGTCGCGACCCCTGAAACGACGTGAAACGAGCAAACGACCCCACTAAACCACCACCAGAAAGTATTAGCCTATCCGGATATTGTCGAATGTCGACCCATGTCTGGTTTCTTCCCGCGAGTACGTGGGGAGGAGATCTGAGCGCATCGAGCCTGTGGAAGGAGTGCGACCAGACTGAGGGCTGGTATAGGTGTATTTGACATCCTCGAATGGCGTTGCTCCGATGACGGTCTCCGACAGACTGTCGTAATTAGGTATCTCCATTGAGTCGAGCTCGATACCCTCGTCGACCTCAGTATCCTTTGACCTGTTCGTGTTCCGATCAAACTTCTTGATGCAGGCCATAAGCAGTATCATGAAGAGCATGTAGCCTAGTAGGCTGGTTGTCCACGCGAGGATAATTGTGCAAAGCAAGTAGACGTCTCCAGCAGGCGGGTTACGGATGAGGATGTTTGTGATGTCGTTGATAATGTCCTCGCTGGGTGCTTGACTCATGGACGATGGTATGTGGATTGAGTCACTATATTTCCAGTAGATATCGCCACGATGGTTGCGGAAGTCCATACCCAGCGTTCTATACACGGATTTAACTTTCGTCCAGCCACATAGTCTACCACTTTCGAGCATGGTAGTCTTGTAGCCGTTGGCCACTAGAGCATTGGTGAGGATATTTGGGTGATAGGTGGTGTATTTCGTGACAATGGCGTAGTCGAATATCTCGTTTTCTCGTGGGTCTTTGAATGTGATCGTTGCGCTGCCGAAGCCAGTATACGAGAGATTGACAATACGCTGATCGTGGTTCTTGGCGTTGTCGAGTCGCGGCACGTTTTTGGCGAAAATTGAGGCAGGTGAGAGCAACAAGAAGAGAAGTGAAATCAAGAACATGGCCTCGGTGTGAAAACAGTGTTTTTGACGTGAGGAATTGATTACTACTCGCTATGAAATGCTTCGCCGAAAGAGTTGCGACGCCGGAAGAATGGGGAGGGATGTGGAGAGAGGTGAATGGGCGGGAGGGCGATTTCTTATAGGCAGACATGACTGCAAGCAATTTTCCTCGAGGCAGGTAAGATGCGATGACATGGGAAGGAGAATAGCACCTGCGTCATGTATGTCGCGAAGTCCAGGTATGGGAAGGGAGGAGCGACGACAATACATTTCAATTCCGACTATCGCTCAACCTTTGACAAGGGTGTGCCCATCGCGAGGAATGACGTTTCTTCCAAGATCAAAGGCCAGACAAGGGAAAGTCAGAAATCTGACCAGCGGAAGAAACAATCGAAATTCTTGTGTCTCAATAAAAGAGAGGATCGAGAGTACTGCCTCCATATTTTCTTATCACAAGCTATGTAGGTGTTGATGCTGCAAGCGTGTGCTAATTCTTTACCATTGCACTCTTCTCCGTGCACTTCTCAGCAGGTATTGAGGATACCTCAGCAGGTATTGAGGATACCTCAGCAGGTATTGAAGATAGCATTCGACATATGGACATTCTTGAGAGCTACGTGGGCCTGTCCGTTCGGATGGGCGTCTTTGACATGGGAGCATAAAATTGTTTGGTATGTGCTCGTACATCGTGAGGTGAAATTCGGCTGGAGATCAACAAACCTGAAGAGAATGATTTGGGCAGGGTGCGGCCTCGACTTTGTCGTAGCGTGTACTTCGCTGTAGGCCGGAAAGAAATGATTCGTGGAGGCACTGAGATGAAGCAGGATATGGAAAAGTAAAAGTGAAGTTTCCTCCACAGATGTGTGTCTTGTGTAATCGTGAGGGTCGAGTTCTCTGTTCTAGTACTTACGGTCCAAGCGTCCTGTGCAATCAATTACACATCAGCCGAACCTAGTGTCGCTCTAACCGACCAGTCATACACTTACGTGTCAGCGAGGACATCCTCGGTAGCTTTCTCGCTGATCATCATAGTAGGCAGCACTGGGAAGCCTCCAGGCACCTTAGGAAACGAGCTTGCATCCACAACTCGTAAACCCCTTGTTCCTCTCACTCTGAACTTGCTATCCAGTACGGCGTACTTGTCTCCATCAGCACCAATCCTGCAACTACTACTAGCATGGTGGCTGTAGGCCTGCTCTTTTATGTACGCCTTCTGGCTCTCGATTGTACAGTTTTGCTTCCCAATCACGCCTTCACATGGATGCAGCTCGCGGAAAGGAGCCAACGAGTCAGGTGCCGATGGATCTACTTTCGACAACCAGGAACGTACCCATTCGGCACCCTCGTAGATAGCTTGAAGATCTTCCTCTGCTCCATCTTTGAAGAAGTTGAGGTTAATGGCAGGAACGTCACGCGGGTCAGCAGATCGAAGTTCAACGGTACCCGCTTGGGAGCGTGGGTTCATATGAACCATTGCGCATTCGTACTGCGCTGGGCCGTAGGTCTCATTAAAGTACGGAGGTCGGTTGGGAAAGCTGCTGGTAGGTTAGCGGATGTTCAATAAATTGTGTGAACAGCTGCAATTGCATACCCTGGCCAGAACCCCTCGAAGAGAAAAGAACCACACCACATATAGATGTCTCGGATCCCCAGTTGCGAAGTAGAAGTCTTCCAAAAGTTCGGAAAGACCTCCGACATGCCAGTAACGGGACGATTGCCTAGCGATAAGATACCAGCCTCATAGTTGTCAGCCATCTGTTTGCCCACACCAGGCGAGTCTACCACTGGTGCAATGTTAAACTTGGCAAGTTGCTTAAGCGGACCGATACCGGAAAGCATAAGGAGCTGTGGTGAGTTGAAAGCTCCTCCAGAGATGATCACTTCCTTTGACGCGAACACCTTCCCCGCAACGCCTTTGACGTTGGAGTTGTAACGAGGATCAGCACTGTAGAGACTCTTCCCATGCAGGTACTCAATACCGATCGCTTTTGGAAGACCGAGAGAAGCTTTGTCGAAGATGATCTTGGTTGCTAACGTGTCCAGCGAGATAGTCAGAGGATACTTGCCGGAAGCAGCCGTATCTCGAGCGTAGTAGCCGGGCGACGACCGACGTCCATTGGGGTTGATATGAGAGACCCCTCCAAATGGTCCGACAAGATGATCGCGATCGGATTGAGCCCCGTTCATGTCGCGCTGTAGTAGTGTTGAGGTAGAAGACATAGAGTAGCCCGCAGCTTGCGCAGCTAATCCGCTGAGCTGTTTGGCATCTGCGCTGGTCGTGTAGCCAGGATCCATCATAGTCATATCGAGCCAACCGTCATGACCATGTTCGTATGTGCTGTTGTAATGCACTTTCTCAAGCTTGACAAGATATTTTCTCATATTCTCATGCGACCAAGTGTCGTCTCCAGTCATGTCAGCGATCTCATCCCAATCCGCATCGTTGGGATTCATCGTCAAGCAGCCATTATGCATAGCACAGCCTCCTAGAGTGCCTGCGCGTGGGTAGTACTGTATGTACAGTCAAAAGCCGCGTTGAGCGCATGAATCTGATATACTTACAATTCCCAGAGCGGTAGAGTCTTCGGGGGGCACAGTGCCAACGTAGAAGCTTCCATCTGGCTTACGCCAAGTTCTATGCAAGTATCTTGCTTCCCTGGCTTCGTCATCAGAGTGCTTCACGAAGAAATCCCATCGCTAAACGATCCGTTAATTGTGTGTCGGTCCAATTCGATCACACACTTACTGTGGCCGGATCGTTGCCTGCTATATTGAAGTTCAACCAATTCGAAACGTTGACGTTCTCCGTCTGGTCATCTCCAGCTTCAAGGAGCAGCACAGAGTGACCGGCTCTGGCAAGATTGGAAGCAAGCGGTCCACCGCCAGGTCCAGAGCCTACAACAATGTACTCATAAGTTTTGTTGTCGATCGACGTAGCGGCCAGAGCCTTGACACTCAGTAAAGCAAGAGCCGCGATAATCGACCTGAGAGGAGCCATGATGGACGAGGTCTACGAGAGACTGAATACATCGATAGCAAGTTGAGATGCTCGAGCTCAAGTAGGTTCTCTCTCCAAGCTTGAGCTAACCGGTAGGGATGATCTGCAAATATCGCCGGATATGCAGGCACAGAGCGCAATCAATGCAAGGCTATTAGTCCACCCGACACGACGGCCCGACATAAGCATAGACCCTCTTTCGGCCAATACTGGCGAACAAGATAAAGTGTACAACTCGCGTAACGTCTTCTGCATATATCCCCTAGCTTTCGCCTTGCTAGATTGAGTGCCTGGGTAGGATGGCAAGCACTTATTGGTCCGGCCATACCGTTGCATATCGTGCTGCATGATCGACGCAGTAATGGAATTGTATTGCTGATATCAGCTTCCAGGCTGTTAACATGTCTGCTATGAACGGTGAAGCTGTAGACAACAGACTAATTTTACACGCACTGATCGCAGAAGGTTACGGTGTCGGATACGTCCGATGTCCGTAGGTTGCTGGAGTGATTTGAAGTGGGTGAACGTCACTCATTAGCAGGTAGTTTAGTAAAAAAAATCGTGATATGAAAATCCGTGGTGAATTTTCTGAAGATTCTTTACCCATATTCATCCAAAGTTCTGAAGATGCAGATACAGAAACACTTCATGCGCTGTCGATGTTTACCCGTGCTCGATGGATGAACTTCAGCAATTTTGGGAGCCCATTGCCTCTGCGGCTTGCGCATCGACATCGAAGCTCCAACTTATGGAAGCCTGCAAAGCGCCAAAACTTCTAGAAACAGACATGTTCCATAGGCGATGGGGCATTTAGCGCCGCTTAGCCTCAAACAAATTCATCGGTTTCGTCGACCGCCTCATCGTCTCCTACCGCCTCCTCCTCTTCCTCCTTTTCTTCGTTGACCTGCAATGTCAACCATGCAGCAACTAGGGCACAGACACCACCAAAGCGCAGCACCCATGCCACACTTGTATCGCCTGCTGTCCCTCTGGGCTTTTGTAGAAGCTTGAACATAATGGCGCTCACAAGTGTGGCGATGACCTGCGGTGCTGCGATGGCGACGTTGTGAATTCCCAGAACGACACCGGCAGAATCGGCGCCTGAACCGTCATCCTCGCCCTCGGCGATGAGCTGTGATTCGCGGTCACGAGGCTTGATGATACCACGGCGGATGGCATCTCTCTTGGAGATCTCGGAAGAAATGATGGCAAACGGCGCCCAGTTGGTGACACACCAAGGAATGCCAATAGCACCGACAAGGACAGTCGCTCCCCACGTGCTACGAACGAAGAAGGTAAGGGCCATAAGTACAGTGAAGAGGATGTGCGATATGAACCAAGATCGACGAAGGGTAAGCGACTTAACCTGCAACATCTCCATGGACCTAGATATTTTGTCCATGATTGTGTTCGAGTCCCTCTTGGGGGCGGGCCCCAGGGCAAAGTAGCCGGAGCCACCCATAGAGTGTGGTGTCGTCGGTGTCATAGGCGTTGCCGGTGTTATCGGACGGTCGGGTTCTGGGGCTTGGAATGTTGGGGGAATGACGAATGGCAGGAAGACGGAGGCGAAGAATGTGGTGATGGCAAAAATCAGCAGGGCTCTGGTGCCAATTCTCGTACCATTCTCCAGAATCTCATCAATTTTAGCGTCCGGTAGATGGGGGTTCTCCTCAAAGTAGGGATCGGCATAAATCTCGCCGACGTAGGTGGTAATGTAGAAGAGGAACGGGAACCATCCAATCCAAGCGAAGAATTGAACGGCGCAGACCTTCTTGATCTGGGGAGGCAGTTTCTTGACTGAGCGCGCGAGACCCTTGAAGAAAGCGATGACACCTTCCTTCTGCTCAGCTGGTGCAGTGTCGAATTGAGGATCGCGTTCCGAGCAGGTTGAGCAACTGATGCCGACCGTGAGGATCATGACAAAGGAGGCGATAGCGCACAGGACCTTGAACTGTGTGCCACCGAGCCAGGGAAGGTAGTCTGGTAGGTTGATATAACCTGCCAGGTAGCCCAAAATATTGCCAATACCAGCGGAGCGCATGAGCCATGCATTGGCAGACTCTTGTTGATGAGTGGGTGCTACATCGACGATGTATGCTCGTACACCGGCTTGGATGACGTTGATAGCGAAATCCAGCACGTATACGAACAAGACGGCGAACAGCATGATGCATGTCTTGACACCATTTGACTCTGGGTCAGCACCGAAGAGGCCTAGAAAGCCACCGATGATTTCCCTTGCCCAAGCGAGGACCATGAGAGACACGATGGTTGCAGCGGCACCGCCGATGATGAAAGGCCTCCGCTTTCCCCAGCGCAGACGGCAGTTGTCACTCTTGAGACCGACATAGGGTTGCACGAGCACACCGGAGAGCGGGCCGGCAATCCACACGAGGGCAAGCATCGACTTGCTCAAACCGAGTGAGAGTAGGTACGGCTGTATACATGGTTAGCATATTTCGCACATGAAAACAAGCTGCGGTGGTCCGACGGATCATGCATGCATGGCTCACACAACCTCAGTGACAGTACGCCCAAGGGTCCTCATGGGCCGGATCTACATGCAGGGTCCATGTCGTCCTCGAGAAGATTCGCTTCCAGAAAAAGCACTTACGGATCCATTGGAGGTCTCTACAGACCATCCTATTTGCAGGCCCAGGCCACCAAAGGTGAGCAAGAACAGGAACCAACTGCTCTTGGTCTCCTCGACCTGTTGTTCGCCCAACCAGTCGTCGTCGTCGTCGTCAGGCGACAAGGCCTCCTTAAGGAGCGGATCGACTTCGGAAGACATTCTCTGGGGGATAATGGTGGGCGAGTTCTCGTGGATGAATTCTACGTGGGTGTGGCCCTCAGTGTCTGGCCGTCCGCCCATGAGCGAGTCGCGGCCAAAAGAAACGAGCTTGGGTCGTGGCCGCGGGCGAGTTGAAGTGTCGAGTTTAGAGGGAGGAGAGGAAAGAGGTGACGACGAGGGCGAGTCCCCGCCGTCAGGCCGTGAAGACGACATGCTGGCACAGGTGGCAGTCGCGACGGGCGTGGTGCTTGCTGTGGGCTGCGGGTGCGACGTGGTTCAGCCCTGGTGGCTTACGGGCTCGCCGTAAGGGCCGGCGAGACTGTGATTGGCAGGAGCAACGGTGGGTAACTGTGAGATGCAGAGGTGGAGAGATGTGGTGAGAGGCAGGGCTACCAACAAAAGTCAAGTGGCGCGGCGGGACTTAATCCATGCTCTTTGACCGTGAAAGAGCCGCTAGTGGAACGGCTGGTGCTTGGGGCGGCGATCGATCTCGAATCTCGACCAGAGTTCACAATCGGGGGGGTGCTACTACTTCAAAGGCAGGATGGAGGGGGCGAGACGACGGCAGGTATAACAACGGCCGGGGAGTCACGATTTAGCAAGAGGCGGTGTAGGTCATGCGTCTGCCAGCCGTCCTCGGAGAGGCTTGGTGAAGGGTCTAGCAGGTCTTGCAGGTGATTCTAGGTAGATGTCATGCAGGCGTCTTAGCCAGTGTGCGTGCGATGACGTCGTCGCATCAGCGGTTCAGGACCCTTGTCCATGGCGCTAGACCGCAAGCTGATTGGCGCTCGCTGGAACGCCATGCCGAGACATGGAGACAGCTGGACGGGGTGGAAAGGCAGCGACGCGTCTATCAGGAGCTCCGACAAGTGAATACCGTTGGCACGTCGTCGCCAGCCTCGCATCGCATCGCATCGCACCGCCCTGCCGTCGCTGCATCCCACGCTGCCAGTCCGTCGCCGTGACCGGAGCACCCCGACCGACGACTCGTTGCGCAACGTTGCCTCAGGTTGCTCCGTCCCATCCAGGCAGCCCAGGTGGCATCCCAGCATCCTATCCTCCACCACCACCAAACAGCCACCCGTACCCTCGACAGACACGCAGCTCGCCCCGCGCACACGTCCAGCGACACCGCACACAATCCCGCTGTTGATGACAGCCCGGCCTTGAGTCCACCATGGCGTCAGTAATGGGGTGGTGGGCAGTCGGCCAGCTACTCAGTATGCGCTCTCGAAGCTTCCAGAAATGCCCCCCGTCCACGTACTGACTGTTGGTCGCAGAGCGCGATGCATCCGACGCAGACCCGGACGGTCAGTTCCCCGCTCCACCACACACTCGGCGATCCCATCTCTAATGCGCCCCAACAGACGAGCCAGAGGCGGGCCAGAAGGAGATATTCACATCATGGGCCCTGTCCATTCTGATCATCCTCCTCATAATAGCCCTCTTCACCAGCTACATCCTACACACGCGCAAGATCCAGGCGGTCCATGAGACGGTCCTCTCCATTTTTGCCGGTACGTTATTTTGTGCCCACACCACCCTCGACGCCTGCTTGGGCCTTTCCGCAAGCTTGGCATCCGTTGAGACAAGCTCGGCGTAGTGCGCATGGGCAAGGCCACAAAATCCGATCACTTGCAGCCTGAAGCCCATCACCCGACTAATTGTGGGGTAATCTGCACATATCCACCCTGCCATGTCGCCTAGTCCATCTCGTAATGTGATCGCGCTATGATCCTCGCTAACGCCCTTCAGGAATGGTCGTTGGCCTGCTGCTGCGCCTGACAGCAGTCAGTTCCGTGCGAGATGTCGTCAGTTTCGACTATCAGATGTTCTTCAACTTACTGCTGCCTCCCATTATCCTCTCAGCTGGCTACGAACTGCATCAAGGGAATTTTTTCCGACACATTGGAACTATCCTCACCTTTGCCTTCGCTGGCTCCTTCATCTCCGCCGTAGTCCTCGGCGTCATTCTGTTCCTGTGGACTAGAATACCTCTCGATGGCTTCAAAATCAACTTTGTTGAGGCCATGTCCGTTGGCGCCACGCTTTCGGCCACCGACCCCGTAACCATTCTCGCCATCTTCGACACTTACAAGGTAGAACCAAAGCTATATACTCTGATCTTCGGCGAGTCTATTCTCAACGATGCCATCGCCATCGTCGTCTTTGAGACAGCCCAGAAATACAAAGACGGCGCCGAACACCTCGGCATCGGTAGCCTCTTTGAAGCCATAGGTATCTTTATGGGCGTCTTCTTCGGAAGTCTGTTTATTGGTGTCATGGTCGGCATTGGCGTATCTCTGATGCTCAAATTCACCTATGTTAGGCGATTCCCCAAGACTGAGAGTTGTCTCATCATCCTTACCGCGTACTTGACTTACTTTCTGTCCAACGCCATCCACATGTCTGGTCAGTATTACCCTCCAGTCAGTACGGCCATCAGCTAACCATTCTACAGGCATCGTTTCTCTTCTGTTTTGTGGAATCTGCTTGAAGCATTATGCCTACCACAATATGTCAAGACGAACACAATTAACCACCAAGTTCGTCTTTCAGGTTACCTCGCAGATCTCGGAGAACTTCATCTTCATTTATCTGGGCTTGTCTCTGTTCACTGACGACAAGCTGGACTACAAGCCACTTTTTATTCTCATCACCGTCTTTGGCATTTGCGCCGCTCGTTGGTGTGCAGTATTTCCACTTTCAAGGCTTATCAACTCCGTCACAAGATATCGCCAGCGCCGTCGTGGTGACGAGCTCGTAGAGGAGATTCCTTATTCCCACCAGGTTATGATCTATTGGGCAGGTCTACGTGGTGCTGTAGGTGTTGCACTTGCCGCAGGGCTCACAGGTAACAACGGCGATACTCTGCGAGCCACAGTTCTCGTTGTAGTCGTCTTGACTGTTATCATCTTTGGAGGCACCACTGCGCGTATGCTAGAAATCCTGGGCATCCGCACTGGTGTAGTTGAAGAGATTGACAGTGATGACGAGTTCGATATCGAGGTCGTTAATGGCGGCACTTACACACGCAAACAGGGCCAAGCTTATGGAAACACTCCACGCCTGAACCAAAATGGCTTTTCACTCAATAATGTCAACGGGCCAGACGCTACCTACTCAAGTGGATCAGCTAGTCGGAGC
>Ga0181465_100034_pt1 | contig 29641 bp, 28 predicted proteins | sample InSIn3gowninarea_FD_119076 | JGI IMG/M metagenome (GOLD analysis project Ga0181465, IMG submission 119076) | Clean room microbial communities from NASA Spacecraft Assembly Facility at Jet Propulsion Laboratory, Pasadena, California, USA -... ... | reverse complement strand
CATTCGCAACATCTCAAAGCTCGGTCCTGTCGCATTGCTGGCTGACGTGTTCATTATGATCGGTCTTGGCTATATTTACTACTTTGACATCGCTACCCTCGCAAAAGAGGGTATTCACCCTACTGTCAAATCCCACTTTCCAAACACCACCATCAATGTCGGCGGAATGGTGAATATCCATAGGGCAAAGGCAATGATCATCTGATTGCGATTTGACACGCTCGACGCTCCAATACCATATGCGATTGCAGAACCGATCGACTCCCAGGATCGCATAATACCAGTCATTCGAGAGACTTCTCCGTTCTTTTGTGTGCCCTTCTTTGCGCCCAACAGCCAGTAGATGTACGTCTGCATGGCTTCGTAGAAGAACTTGAACAGGGTGTAAACGGCAAATGCGGAGTTGAAAAACCCGCCATCACCCAAGTCGAGATCTGGTGCTGTCGAGCGATTGGAGATGTCGACTTCGACGACGGCATTCCAGATCCAGGCTGCGGTTACGACGATGGCAATGCCTAGGTATATCGCTCGAGATTTGATGGTCGCAGACAGCCTCAAGTCTAGGAGCGCGCCGGTAAGAAGATTAGCTGTCAAGCCGACGACTGCGCTGAGGAACGACGCCAGAGCTCTTGAGCGGACCGTAAAGTTGTCTATACACTTGTCAGTAAGGTTTAAAATCCGGTGGCACATAGGCAAGTCTCATACTGGTCAAGTAGTTCCCTTGATAGGTCGTGCCAAACTGTCCTGCCAGAAAGATCGGATAGAGCAACACGAGGTAAGGAGTTCTCAACAACTTCCAGATGCCACGAGCCTCGATAGCAACATTCGTCTTTCGCAAATACGGTACTGCTGTTCCATCACTCCTGATAACATCTTTAGGTTGCGACAAGAGTAGAGCAAACGGAGCACCAAGGGAAGAGATAGCGATGAGACCTTGATAGGTTTTGTAGCTGACCTTGCCAGTATGGGCCGTGTTGACATTGATGGCCAGAGAAATAGCACCACCAACAAGTGGCCCAAGCTGACGAATACCCATCCAGATGCCGACATACCTGTATTGACGGATCAGTCATGCGACAATGTTGTCAGACGATCATGCGATAACTCACTTTCCTCTCTTAGCTTCCTCGGGGTATCCTACGGCTATAGCAGCCTCGCTAGCCCACAACAGAGAGGCACCCACGCCACACAAGCCAGCACCCAGAAGCAGGAACCATTCGTTTCCAAATCGGTTGTTGCAGTAAAGGCCAGCAGCATAGGGTGTATAAAACGCAGCTCCGAGTACTAGTGTCCACTTCGGAGTCATGTAATTTGAGACGCCTCCGCAGAGGGCGCATCCTATTGACATTAATCCGTATGTTAAGGCGTTTGCAGCATTGTTCAATGTTGCCTGTAATTTAGGTAAGCATGTCGTGCTGAGCGGGTATATCTATCCTCGAACTCACACTGGCATTACCACCAGCTCCAAGGTTGTTCAAAGCTGTCCAGATACCAGGTTCACAGAAGCCAACCAGACCAACGATGATAATCTGGAAAAGACATGACCGGTACAAGGCTGTAAGCTTGTTCAAAGCCATTGGATGATTGTTTGTTGAAGATATGAGTGCCGCCTTTTTGCGCCTGCAGCACATGCTTTATAGTTGACTTCGCCATGCTTAGGTCTCAATCTCATAATGGTTATGGAGCAAATTTTGTATCGTTGAAAGCACGACATTTTCAAGGACGAATCAAGCACAGCTGGTTAACCAAATCCTGGTCGCAACTTCCCTTGAGCCTGCAGAGCATTGGGCCAAGTCGATCAACAAGAGCACGCAACGCCCCACGCAGATGGTGCTTTGAGCTCGGGCCAGCAGTGATCCTTCCTAGCAATGTCAACGATGTGTTCCGGATAGACTCGTCTTTTCACGTATCGCGATTCGAGCCAGAAAGGAAGTAGTCAATGGTGGCGTAGACGTGATTTTCAAGTATGAACAATGTTTGATTTCTTAGCTGTCTCAACCACGTAAGACTACCTGTTTACAGACTGGTGAGTGATCGTTCTTCATTATCGTTCCGAGTGTTATACATGATCAACCACAAAAGCTGATTGTAGATTTTCCATGTCGTTTTCCTTCTAGAAGCTGTTGACAAGTGTGACGCCTGTTGTGTAGATCATCATGGCGATACCGATCACCATGAACACAATGTCTCCGGCCTTAGCAAGGCGTGACTCGGCGACACCCTTGTAATGCAGAAGCGGTGGGTAGATGTATACCAATGGCACACAAGCGAAAGAACCGATCAAGGCCACGAATCTGTCGAGGTTGCCAGCACCTGCGATGGCGATCGCAATACAGACGCCAGTCAAAAATGTTCTGAAAGCGTTCTTCTTCCACTTGGTAAGCTGATCCTTCTTTCCGGACAAGTGACCGAACATCTTTCCTTCGATGATACGCATGGCAGGGAAGAGCTGCACCGGGTTTCCGAAGAGCACGGCCATTGAGTACAAGAACTGAACGGCGTTGACGAGCTTGCTGTCCTGAGGGAAATTCGAGATAATCTCGATCTGTGTGTCGTCTCCAAAAGTAGCGTAACACAGAGCGCCAACCGAGGTGAAGATGACTGTGATGATGAGCATGATCACAGCCAAGAGCCACTCAAAGTTCTGAGGCTTCTTCATCGAAGACTGAATAGGCAGGATGAGACCAATGCCTTCAAATGTGAAGATGGCCGATCCAATTGTCAGTGTGAATTGGTTGGGGTTGAAGAGTTGAACAGTAGGGTGAATACCCTCTTTTGCGAGGGTAGCGATGTCAAAGTAGTAAATATAGCCAAGACCGATCATAATGAACACGTCAGCCAGCAATGCGACAGGACCGAGCTTTGAGATGTTGCGAATGAAAGACAGGGGAACCAGGACGACAAGCTGCATAGCGATCAAGGCGCGGACCGATACAGGCATACCGCCCTTGACGACAGCTGCGAGGAACGAATGAAGGTTCTCGGCGACGAAGACAACACCTGCGCAGACGAACCCGATCTGTGAGATTGTGACCGAGGCAAGAATGAGAGATCTCATCTTCTCTCCAGCGATGGCCTTACCAAGGTCACCATAACCACCGCCATATTGGTTGCGGCACTTGAGGAGCAAGTGGAAAGCAAGCATGGAAACGGCCGAGATGGAGACCAGAGTCAAAGAAGAGAAGAGGATACCGCCGTTGTTAAAGGCCTTGGGAAGAAACATGATACCGGTACCGATGAAAGCCTTCAGAAGCGTGAAGAAAGATTTGACCATGCCAGCATCTCCCTTGGGTGCTGCCCTAGACGACTTGCGACGGCCAAGAAGAGGTCTTCTCTCGGTTGGAGGTGCTTCTTCCTCGTCCTCTTCCTCCTCAATGGCTTCGTCGTCAGATTCGTTGAGATCTTCACCAGCGAAACTTCCGTAAAGATTCAAAAACTCGACAAAATTCCTGGTGACAGGCATCGTCGCACTGCTGAAAGCATGCTGTCTCTGCATGTACTGACGACGGAATGCTCCAGGTGCACGAGCCTGAGAAGCTGTCAATTCCGAGTCCCAGCTTTCTCTGCGAACACGAGGAGCGGAGAATGTCGCAGCCCTTTGGTGCAGTGTTTGACGAGGTTGAGCATTGAGCTTGAATATATCTCTGTGGATGTCTCCTCCCTGGAGATTGAGGGAAGACTCAACTCCAGAATCATTGTTGCCAGTAGCCTCGCCGAATTCGGCAGTATAGCCTGAGGGAAGATGTTCGGAGACGACCTGAGCCTGCTGCTCCTCCTCCTGGATTTCCTGTTGCTCTTCGGACATGGCGAAGAAAATTGGGTGAAAGAATGTTCAAGAAGAGAATGTTCACAAGTATCGCATCCTTCAAGCTCGAGCGGTGAGTTTGAAGACTTCCAGCGCTGTCTCAAACAAAATTGCCCCTAAATGACGTACCGATGAGAAGCCACCCGATATCACGTGCTGGTGCGCAAAAGCCAAAATAAAACTTGCTGGGACCGGCGCTTGCACCAGCGAGGGACCCGACCACGACCAACACGGCACGTCGCACCTTCTCGTCGCGTTCACAGTGACATCTTTGCTCGTATCTTCGCAGCCATCACTATGATTGGATTCTGGTGTACTCAGGGAGTACCAAAACAACAATTAGAGTGTTTGAGTCGCGCTCTCAAGAGCAATCATTACATGCAGAAAGACCGGATCTGAAAACTATAGCGACGCCGGGATCCCGACTGACACAGGTCATCTTCGCTTTGTCCACGGCTCGGCGACAGCATGCTATATCGCTGCCCGCAGCGCTTCACTAAATGGCTTTTTGTATGGCATGGGCGTTTGTTTGTCGCCATTCCTTTCACAGGCACGACTCGCTTGGTTCTCATGACCTACATCCTTCCAATGGTCGGATGGTCCCCGACCCTAACTCTGGTTGGCACAACGGATGCTGAGTTACAAAGAGCTTTGAGTGCTCCAAGTATTCTCACAAGAAGGTAAGTAGATAGCTGTATTGACGCTTGTTGGCTAATTTTTGTTTGACCTCATGGGTTTGTGCGCAGTGCTCCTGAACTACACAGCCATATTGATCATTGTTCCTCTAGGCTGAACTTTCCTCGTCGGACGTCTTCTCAAGTAAATTTTCTGCAATCGGCCAAATCACATTCATTCAGTCCAACACCTAAGCACAAGCTATGGGTGTTAGGTTCGGCGTGTGAGATCGCGACAATGCGCCCATTGGTACGCTGCCTGCCGACTTGAATATGAGCCAATACAACGCTCGATAGTATCATCAACCAAGCCACCAGTACATCGCCGTCTCCAGCACGTTTACTATCCGACTTCCACTTGCCAATGACTCTGCTTCTCTTTCGGACCCCTACATGACTGGAGAACAAGCTTTGCAGAACGGCATCATTATAATTCGGGCTGCAAAAGTGCACGATCTTTTTGGCCATTGGAAATATGCCCAACGGAGGCTAGTCAAGTATCCTCTCTCGGTGCCAAAGGGCTCTGAGACCGTGTGGCAGCCATATCCCCTCACTATTCAAGACAGAAATGCTGTTGTCACTCTGTTTCACTGTAGGTACGCTCAAAAGCTGGGTCACTGTTGAGAAACAACTCACATTTCTTTCACTTCTCCTGAATCGTACAAAATAGAACATGCTTCATTCAGACACTCTTTAAGAGTCAAACACAAAACTACACTACGCAGAACAGTGGTCAAGAGAACATGCCAGACATCTTATGCTTCACTGTGAAACTCTCATACATCGCGGGTGACTGAATGATGGAGGTGCTCGGGCTTGAGTGAACGGATGAAACCGAGCTCGTCGGATACATAGAACATTCCGGACTCGAGCTGCGTTCGCGTTCGAACTGCAAACTTCGCTAACCTTTGATCTTTAGCCATCTGACTTCCATCCACTTCTTCCCCAACGCACGACCAACTTCATTCGAATCCGACAAGCTCGTCGAATTCAACTCGTGCTCCGTTCGCATTCGAGTTGTAAATTCCACCAACCCTTGATCCTTGACCATCCAACTCCCATCCAAATTTCTTTTCTTCAACGCACGAGCGAGCAACTTCACTCGAATTCGACAAGCTCGTCGATTCCACAGAACGTTCCGGACTCGAGCTGCATTCGCATTCGAACTGAACTGAACTTCACCAACTTCTGGTCCGAGAACCTCGTCGAATCCACAGAACATTCCGGACTCGAGCTGCGTTCGCGTTCGAGCTAAACTTCACTAATCCTCGATCCTTGACCATCCAACTTACATCCACTTTCTGTTCCCTAACACACAACCAACATCACCCGAATCCGACAAAGACATACCTTCCTCGATCATGTCTTCCGCCACTGCCTCCATCCTGGAGAACACCAAGCCCCACAATGTCACCGCTTGGAGTTTCGATATCTCAGTAAGTTAACATCACTCGCCCCTGTTTTGACGCCTCGGGTCTTCGACCGTCATGATTTATGCTCGTCCCGGGCATCTTAGAGCCCTCTTTTGGAAAGTTGCGTCCATGCACGACTCTTCGAGAGATCTTGTATTCCATCTCAGAAGTTCCGGCTATCTCGAGCACATTAGACCTCTTTTTCAGAGGTTGCGTTCACACATGGCTTTTCAGTACCACCGTCGCCCCTGTCTTGACGCCTCTGGTCCTCGACCGTCACGATTCCTGCTCGTCTCGAGCATCTCGGAGCTCTATTGAGAAGTTGCGTTCATGCACGGTTCTTCGAGAGATCTTGAACTTCACCTCAGAAGTTCCGTCCATCTCGAGCACATTATACCTCTCTTCAGAGTTTGCGTTCACGCATGGCTTTTCAAGAGGTGTCGTGTACCACCTTCGCCCCTGTTCTGACGCATCGGGTCCTCGACCGTCACGACTCCTCCTCGTCTCGAGCATCAGAGCTCTATTGAGAAGTTGCGTTGATGCATGGTTTCTCGAGAGTATACCGACTATGTTAACCACGACTCTGATTCTCAATCATCACTGTTTCTGCTCGTCTCGAGCATCTCAGAGCTCTGTTGGGGAGTTGCGTTCAAGCACAATTCTTCGAGAGATCTTGTGTCCCATCTATATCAACACGACTGGGATCCTCGACCGGAAAAAGGCCCTCACATCTCGGGCATCCTGGACATCTCTTGAGAACTTCTGTCCCTACACGGCTTTGAATGAGGTTGCGAGCATTCTAGGCCTTTCTCAAAACTCACCTTCACACACAACTGAGAGCGATTGTCACATTGTCTGTTCACATTGCTAACTTTCTCAACCTCAGATCCAGATGCTCGAGGATGATATCTCCAAGCTGAAGAAGAACCCAACTCAAAACAACCTTGAGCATATCGTCAAGAAAGAGACTTCTATCACTGAGAAGAAGATCGCCCTCGAGAAGCATTGTCGCCAATTCGGCATCACTTACAAGAAGTTCGGCACTGAGGAAAGTGAGGTCAAGCTTGAGTCTACCAACGGCGAGATAATTGAGACTAAGACCGAGACTGCCAATGGCGAGGTAAGTGCGATGATGACTTCCCTTCTCAATCTATACTGACAAATAAATCAGGCCGGTGTCATGACTAAGGACGAGGCCAAACACACTCCCGTCTCTTCTGCCGAGGTCCCTGTTCCTCTTGTTCAGGTCAACAAGATGGAAACCGACAGCAGTGTCCCTCCTATCGACGCTGCCACTGATGCAGCTAACGCCGCTGCTCTTGACGAGATCATGTTCCCTCCTGTTACTGGAATGCTCAATGGCATCTACTCTCCTCAGCCTCATCAAAGCGGTATGTCCGCTCAGGCCCTCCTCAACAGCGACTTCTCGTTCATCCGTGCTGTCGATGCTGAGGTCGACGACCCCTTCATTGCTTCTCCCGGCAACGACGCCTCCACGGGATTCTTCCCTTCCTCACCCCCTTCCAACATCAACCAATTCCCCTCCTTTGGCGGCTTTGGAGGCGGAGGCACTGTTGGTCAGATCAACGACGGCCACTTTCCTGCTGAGAACTACACAACCGCTGGCATGAACATGACCACTGAAGAGTTCATTGCCCAAGACCTTGCCCGTCAGGAAGCTCTGGCCGCATCCGGCAAGATCGCTCACAATGGTGTCGCCCACAGCGATATCCAAGACTTCGGTGCTTCTGCCGGACCCGTCAAGGAACCTGACTTCAAGGCCGACGACGATGACGAGGACATGACCTTCGATGCTCCTGTCATTGAGCACACTAAGGTCGTCATTCCCGGCATGGAGGACGATGGTTTCTGAAGAACGTCAGTCGGGGAGGAAACCTTTCTGATGGAAGGACGAGGCGTAGATACGTTGTAACATAGACCGACGGTTTCTAGACATGGAATCAAGGCATGGAGCCTGGAATGGGAGATCTTTATGCTACTACACTTCTCCTTATGTGTGTCATTTCTTTCGTGCTCTTGTGCGTGTCTTGTGAGATGTATTGAAGTGTGATCGTACTGCTTGTTTGCAGAGATGCAAGTCGGTGTCGTGTGCTCACACTGAGCATTCTGACAGATGAGCTGTTTGATCAGGATTTCACTCATAACGACCGCAATTCGTGATCTGTGTATACGAAACTGATAAAACCTGCTCTAGTAAAGAATAGAAGTCTATCAATTACAGAAGCCAAAGTATTTGATCAGTGGTGGGCGCAATAATGTCGTCGTTCATCAGAAAATGATCGCCAGAGGGGTGACCCTGCCCAAGGCACCTCGATCGCGCCTTCCACAAGACCGTCAGATCTGTCTTTCATCACCTCAGTCTGCAAGAAATGATCACTAGGATTGCTGCAGCTTCATCCGGGGACGTCGAATAAACGAATTTCGCATATGCATCATGAATCTATGTACCTTCCGTCGTAACACCCATCAACAAGCCTCCAACCACCTAGATTTCACCCACGAAACCGACCTCCACCAACTTCTCCACTGGAACATCAAGCTGCGCGACCTTTGCTCTGGTGTTCTCTCTGACGAAAAGAAAGGCCCCGAGCAACGTCTTCTTCACCCATCCGGTCATCTCGTATACCCTCAATTGCTGCTTGCCAACTAGATACAGCGTTTGTGTTTTGAACGCATTGTCCAGCGCCAGCAGACGATGAGAAGTAACCAGCGCGGTAGCACCAGAGGTCGAAGGTTCCGGTCCATCAGCGGCGAAAGTAGTAACAGTCGCAGTATCAGCATCCAACTCTCCATCGCCAACGGTGTGCAGCGCCCTACTCATCACAGTCTCCGGCACCGTCGCTTTCGGCCTGCTGACCACAGTTCCCCTGACAATAGCCATGCGCACTTGCTCATAGACCAATTTGCCCAAGTCAGGAGTCACCACTCTGTCAACATAGCCATAGCGTATAGTCATGCGATACACATTAGGCAAAGGCGTACGAGCGATAGTGTAGCGATCTTCCTCATGAACATGAGGTTCAGATAACGCGCGCAAGTGCAGGAAAACCACAACTTGCATCTGCGCTTCGAATTTCGTGATGAAGTGTTCATACACCTGAGGGACATGGATGTCGGTGCCAGATTTGTCGAAGAAGATGCCCATGCCTTTTGTTTCTGTCAGTTCGCCACCGCCGTGTCGCCAAGAGAGATGGAAGGATTTCTTGGCTACCACGTCGTGAGACGTAGTGGTGGAGGCGAGGTTGTTGGAGGAATAGACTACTAGTTCAGAGAGTTGGGCTTGGGTCTTGGCTTCGGTAGTCCATTGTTTTTCTTTGCCGTAGCGCCAAAGGCTGAAGAAGGAGGCGAGGAGCATGGCGAGAAGGAGGGTGAACCATGCGCCGTCTGGAACTTTCGTGAGGGCGGAGGAGAGGTAGAGGCCATCGAGGGTGACGAGGGGCAGCCAGACGGCGAAGACAAGGAAGGGATTCGTTTTCCAGACGATAAGGGCGACGAGGGTTACGAGGTTCGTGGTGATGAAAGTGACGAGGATGACGCAGACACCGTAGGCATGTCCGAGTTTGGTAGTCTGTAAACATGTTAGCTATTCGTGGTATTTGGAACAGTTCTTCACTGGGCTACTTACGTTGCTGTAGACGGCAGTAACGATCACAGTGCCGACCATCATGATCCAGTTGGCCAGAGGTATATACACCTGCCCATGGAATTTGGTGCTAGTATAAGTCGCCTTGATCTGCGGAAAATAGGAAGAATGCATGAGCTGAATGAGCAATTGGAAGGTACTGGTGATGAGAGCTTGAGAAGCGACAATGGCGGCGAGAATCGAAAGGACAAGCGAAGGGTAAAACATGCCAGGAGGCACAGTCTCGAAGAAGGGATTGGCATATGCTGATGGGGTGCGAGAGATGTATGCTGCTTGGCCGATGTATGCCAGAAGAAGACAGGGGAAGGTAAGGCAGAGCCATGATATCTGGACAGCACTATTGAAAGTCAGATATGAGGCTTCAGGTGGACTGGACATTGAAGCTTACCGTTTGCTGAAGGCACCGAGATCAGCAAATAATGCCTCGACACCCGTGAAGCAGAGCAAGATGCCACCGAGTGACTGCCATCCCTCCTCCTTCAGACGCATGAAGTAGAGGCCGGCATAGTAGGGGGAGAAAGCCTTCAAGACTGTCCAGTCGTGCATGACGAGATTCTTCCGTGTTTGTTAGAAGGCTTGCAGTCAAAGACGATGAATGAGCAGAACTTACATATATACCGAAAGACATGTTGAACAGCAGCCAAAGAATGACGATAGGAGCAAAGCAACTGGCCAACTTCTGAATGCCGAGTGGTTGCAAGACGAACAGCAAGACGAGAATTGCACAACTGACACCGATAATTGTCGGGCTACCAATGCTGTCGTCGACTACCTTCAAGCCTTGGATAGCTCCAAGTACCGATTGTGCGGGTGTAAGAATGCCGTCTGCGATGATCAGACTGACACCAAAGACCGCCAGGATCTTCAATATCGCGTGTGCAACCTTGCTCTTCTCAAGCCAAGCTCTGATGCTACGACTTTGTCTATTGAGCTCGGCATTGGGGTATCTTTCCATCTTGATAGCGTGATATGTTCGTGGGTCTCTTTTCATGATGTCGCTCTGTACAAGGGATTAGGTCATATTATCGGTCTCTCCTTGCTCGGAATGAACCTACAAAGCGTGATAACAAAGTATCTGGTATCGGTGTTAGTAATTGAACAGTACATAGAGAGAAAAGCTGTAGCTTACATATGGCAAATGTGCCTCCTTCTCCTTCATCGTCGGCGGCTAGGACGATTAGAACATACTTGATGGTAACTATCAGGGTCAAAGACCAGATGATGAGTGACAATGCACCAAGAAGGTCGTCTCTCGAAGGCTCAGAGCTGAATGTAGATGAGTAGACATAGAGCGGACTGGTTCCGATATCACCGTAAATCACTCCAGTGGACTGGTAGGCGAGACTGAGGAAGACATATCAGTAATGATGCACCACGTGCATGCGAAGCAATATTTACTAGAGTAGAGTCCATCCTTTGAACGTCTATGCAGGTCAGTAAGGCTTGCGACTATAAAGCTACGAGAACGTGACAGTCACGAACCTGTTTCTTCTTGTAATCGCGCTCTTCCAAACCATATGGCTCGTCCGACCAGACCGATTCGATATCGGCCTCCTTCTCAGCGATAGACTTCTTGCGCGAACTCATGGACGATTCTTTCGTCCGTTCTCTTTGCAGAGTCTTGTCGTCGAAATGTACGTGACCGTTCTCACTCATTTGGCAGCGGGGTTCGAGGCAGGAAGGTGTCACAAAACAAAGAGGGGCAAAACGACAACAAAGGGAATGTGGAATGCAGCTCAATCACCTACTTAAGCTGAAGAGAGGCTTCAGACCCGCCATCTGCCATGACGGTAAATTATCGAGTCGAACTAGATGACCAGCACGTGGGACGCACAACAAGATTACCGAGTAGGCAGTACGAGGCGGCTGCAGCACCGTGGTTCCATGATAGTGGTAGTAGGAAAATCACGCAGTGGTTGTGAGTGGTGGTGGCAGTGCGAGATGTTCGCGGGGGGAGACGGTAGGTGGCATATAAATCGCGCACGATACAGAAGTTCGTCCGGGTTGGATGGAAGGATGTCTATGAGCAAAGCGTTTTACAAAGAGAAGACTTACGGATAGTTATCGGCGGGGCATAGAAGCACATGTCAGCCGCGGCCGGTGAAAGGTCCATAACGATGTGTCGAATCGAGCGGTGTACATGGATGAGGCAGGTCAGCATTGCTGCGCGTGTGCAGATGTTAGAGGGGTGAAGGCTTCGGAAGCACGCGCTGTCGATCGTCAAAGGGTCCAAACACGATTTGTACCTGGACGTTTGAGAGACTCTTCAACTGCCAGATCAGGTACCTTTAGGACTACGCTCTCGCGTCGAAGTAAAGCCTTTTAACAAGATACGAGATGGTATGTATGTTCAAGGAGAAGGAGAGCTGCTTTCAGCTTTGTACGAATGTGCGGAGAAGGGGCCCAATCAGGGGTCGGCTGTGACTTGAAGCTTTGGCGGTTGCACTACATTGCGACGGTTTAACGGAGACTGACAGCACAGCAACCACCATCGTGCTCCTCTTCCTTTTGTAATCGAAGAGTCTGTCGCCTACCATCATCACCAATCCAGCCACGGAATTCTTTCCCTTTGTCATTTCTATAGCGACTCACCTAAGCCCTATCCATCTGTGCACCTGATCATGCCTTCACAACGCCGAGTCAAGGTCTTTGCCCTGTTGGCAGCTCTGGCCGTCCTCAGTTTCATCTACCTGTCTTCAGCGGGCTCATCTACGCGATCGAGCGCTTTCTACACCAGCACATCATCCGCACTCAACGCGAAGCACCAGGAAGCTCTTGACCTGGAGAATCACCAAAAGATCCAAGAAGTCCACGAAGCCGCCGAGAAGCAGAAGGAGGCCGCCAACATCCGCGACCCCGATCTTGCTGCCGTACCCGGTCAGAAGGTCGGGAAGGACCAGAAGCCATTCGCTGTTGACGTCGAGAAGGCTGCTGAGAAAGCCCAAGAGGTTGCCGATACCGTCAAGGAGGGCGCCAAAGACGCCGTCCATGGAATCGTCGATGCCGGCGAGAAGAGCGTTGCCGGAAGAAAGATAATCAAGGGAGAGAAGGGATTGAAGGACGACGGTGTGGCCAAGGTTGGAAACACGGGAGCAAAGCCTACACAAGCCGCAGATGCCGATGATGAGTCCGAAGAGGAACACAAGGTCGAGACTGAATTGAATGCCATCCTGAAGAAGAGCCCGAGTACGTATATGGAGGCCAGGTCATTTACAAATACACTAACACATACACACAGTCATCATCTTCTCCAAGAGTTACTGCCCGTACTCGAAGAAGGCAAAGGCTATTCTGCTTGAGCAATACAACATTGTCCCTGCTCCCTACGTGGAGGAGCTCGACCTGCACCCTCTGGGCCCTCAACTGCAAGCCGCACTCTTGAAGACGACCGGCAGACGCACAGTCCCTAATGTTTTGATCAACGGCAAGAGCATTGGAGGAGGCGACGATATCGCAAGCCTCCACGAGGATGACAAGTTGGTTGCACAAATCAAGGAGTTGGGAGGCAAGCGCATCATGGAGGTGACAAAGGCACCCCCAAAGGCCGCCGTCAACTTCAGAAGCTAAATTGACCTTACCTGACCTTGATAAATCAAGGTAGAAAATACGTTCTTTTGTTTATTTAATGTCACTTGACAACCTTTCGTATTTCAGCATGGGAGGCACAACATTCAGCGATATCACCAGAATAAGGATTTGGAAAGAGGAAGGGTATCAGTTTCTGCTTTTGACGACCGTGTACAGAATGTTACATCAGGCGCAAAGCGAATGTCTGCTGCTGTGGATCGAACGGGTATTGGGTGTTTATGGGGCGTAGTTTCGGTATCGAACAAAATACGAAATAATTCAAAGCACTGCTGGGCGCTCGAGTTGGCGGGTATAGAGACGTTCAGTGAACAGAACAAGGAGTCTTTCTTTTTGAAGTCGTTAATGAATTTTTGGTTCGCGAAAATTTTGCCCATTTTCATTGAAGCGCTACGCAGCCCGTACAGCAAAGTGCCCTGATCCGTCATTCGCCAAAGTTGATGAAACAAGTTGTCGCTTACTCCTCGACGATGTTGCCGCGCTCCGAGACGTAGAGACCGTCCAAGAACTGTAGTATGTGTTAGCCAGGGGTATTCCAGATGATGCGATGCGACAGCCGTCGGGGGCGCGCGGGGAGGCATGCGCACCTTTCTGATATCCTTGTTGCGGACTCTGCAGATCTGCTGGATGTCGGCAGCGCTCTGGGAGACCTTCTCGAGGTCGTTACCGGTGAGCTGCAGCTCGTCCTTGACGTTCTTGGAAGCCTCGACCTCGACACCGTCGGCCATAACGACACGGCGAACGAGCTTCTCGCCCAAGAAGTTTCTGATCTCAACCTCCATGCGGCCAGTCTCGTTGTTCTTCTCGAGGTTGACGTTGATGGGGAAATGGGCGTAGACGTAGCGCATCTTGTACTTGTAGCCCTTGGTGACACCAACGATCATGTTGTAGATGATGGTGCGGACGGTGCGGAGAGCGGCGACGTTCTTGCGGGCACCGTGGTGCATCTCGATGTCGATGATGTTCTTCTCGGGGTGCGAGAAGCAGACAGCCAAGTGCTGGAGCGACTTCTGGAGAACGCCACGGGGGCCGGTGACGGTGACATGTCTGGTCTTGATCTCGACCTTGACTGCGTGGGAGTCAGTCCAAAGCGCTCTTTTCTGTATGTCCTCCTCGGTCTCTGTCTCGGCAGACAGCAGACGGGTGTTGCGCAAACGTACCACCGTCGGGGATGGTGAGAGTCTCCTTCGAGTGAATGTACTTCATTTTGGCGAAATAACTGGATTGACGGGGTGTCGAAGGGAAGTTGTCGTCGTCGCTGGTCGTCGCTGCCGGATTGGAGGTCGCGGTTGCAAAATTCAGTCAAAAGCCCAAGCGAGCTGTGTGGGCTTGGCGGTAGGTGGTCCGAGCGCCGCCATCACTTTTACTCTTCTTAACTGGACACCTTGAGCACAATACACATGTTGCACCAATCATGGTCATGGGAAATATTGCAAAGACAGACTCTTGGTGAAGGCTTGCAGTCATCCCGAAATGTGGTATTCAAGTGGTGAGAATAGGTATCGATAATATCTAGCAAGTGATGCTCCCGGTCTCTTGCACACTCATATCGTATGGAACAGGGAATTGATCACTTCCATGGTTAAAGTGATGTGAATTTTAAGGCATGGTAGTCTTGCTGCGAAGTTGTTCGAGGAACGCCTCCATTCAAGCTGTTATTCGCTCACGTCGGATGACTGTTCTGGTGGCTGGGGAGGTCGGTGTCGCTCGACGCGCCAAGGCGTCTCCTATATAACCTGCCCTGACTCCGCTTCGCGACTTCCCTCTTTCCTTCTCACGCCTGTCGGACCGTCTCGACTGTGTGTAGTGACAGCGGGTTTCGACCCATATCATCGCACGTCTTGACCGGAACGCAGGCGTCAGTCTCATCACGCGGGTGGCTCGGTAAGCGTATTCTGCCCGACCCCGCGTGTGAAGTCGTCGATGAAGAGTATCGCCAGACACCACCGTCTTCGCGCGAGAAATCTCGACAAGAATGATCGCAACTTCACTGTTGCTCAGGATCGTTGTTTTGGTTATGCGCGACTCCGACTCGGGGAAGAACGGTGACCTTTGGATGCTCGACATCTTCTTGGAGGACCTTTGCGGACCACTCGAAGTCGTTGGCCAGCCTTGCCCGTTCCACTTCCTTCCGACTGGAGACGTTCAGTTCGCTTACGAGTCGTTGAGTCCCATCCAAACAGCACAAAGGATTGGCTTTACGCCTACAAAGGATTGGCATTACTGCCTTCGGAGGAGCTCGTTTTTAATGAGTTCGCACCTTGCTAGGGAAACTGTGCCGAGACTGCGAACCGACTTAAAACAAACTCCTCCGTACAACGGATTGGCTTTACTGCCTACAAAGATCGTCGGATAGTGGATTGCAAGTCGGCCACTTGCCGATCTGCTTCCGACAAGAAGCCCAGAGGACACGGGCAGCTTGCCGCCAGCAACCATCAGATGAGCTGTCTCACCCACTTCGCATCTGGGAGCTGTACGCGGCCGAGTGCCCTGTCCTCGAAGATGTCTCAGAATCGAGGTTACGACCTCCTGAATCAAAGAATCGAGTGGTTATGCTGAGCTGCTTGCTCTCGCGAAGGCCCCGCCCTTCGACACCACGAGAGCTTGCGGAAGGCCCATGGCACTCCAAGAATCGAAGATGCTGATCCTGCCGGCGACAAGGCTCTGATGCAGCGTCGACAGCACGTGTATACTGCTGTCCGCTTCCCTCCAGAATGCTAGTTGTGGTAGAGGCTCTTCAAGAATTTCTCAAGAATCTTTCACAAGAATCTCCCTGAACCAGCACGCAAACCCGGCGTCGACTCCTCGAGGGTCCGCGGTAGTGTTGATGAGACCAGCAGCTGACTCACAGTGTCTTCACTGCATACCAGTCGAGCAAGCAAGTCGAACAGGAGTCAACCTGTCTAAAAAATCACTTCAGCGATTTGCTCACACCTTTACGTTGGTGCTGAAGATAAGTACGCCAGTCGAGCGGAAACCAAGATGAGCAAGCTATTCATGAACCGATGTTGTTCTATTCATATGTGCCATACACAGTCAACCAAGCTATTTATCTTTCCCATCAAGATCTGTGCATGTGCCTGTGACGTGTAATGCTGTTTCCGTATGCTCTCCGCCTTACGGCTGACCAAAAGTTGCTTTTGAATAACGAGGCCTCATGTCTTCCTGCTTACAAGATGGCCGACAAGAAAGCATGGAACTTGTGATGTTCATAGCAAAGCTCGTCCAAAGCCGGAGCTTCACCTGCAAGGGAGCCTCATCGATGTCGACGTCGAGTCCGAGTCGACCTTGGCGGGTGAAGCCGCCATGATTTAAAGCGATTGTTTTCATGTCAGTTTGCTTGAAACATTCCGAAAGTCAACAATGACATAAGACACATTCATTTACAGCATCCTAATGGCAAACAAGAAGGGCGCAAACGCGCAGAATGGCCAGCAAAATACCGCGGCAGACGCATCTTCAGCATCTTCTTTGATCATATGCCGCAATAAGTGAGTAGGTGCTATCTTCTCTGCCACTTTGTTTCCCGCGCGTCCTTCTACCTTGGCTCTTGGGACACATATAACTGACATACAATCCATAGACACTGGCGATACATATCATCCTTCCACGGTCCATGGTTGCAACTACCACCCGAGATTCTGGATTCACTTGCTCACCAGAATTATACACAACCGCTCCCTCGGTTGATTGACCCTGCCGTCTTCTACGATGTAGTCAAAATTCGACGCGCAGTCGACGAAGCAACAGAAGATGCGGTACGCGCCTCGAACGGAATGTCGACGACGGCCATGAACAGTTCGCTCAACTATCTGGATCCATTTGGACAAGGAGGGCCACAAGCGCCGAAGATGAGCAAGGAACGCATATACAAGATACGGCAGAAGGCTGCGCGATTGCTAGCGAAGGCATACTCCCTAGATGAGGTCGCAGCAAGTGTTGCGACAATGCAATCCACAACTTCTCTAGAAGAAGTCGCATTACATGTTCTAAGGCGCGACCAGACGGACACCGAGGCCAAATACGTTCACTTCTTCCACGAGAAGATTCCTTCAAGGATGATGGAACAGTATACTCCACTTGAACCACTCGACGATGTCATCTTGAATTCACCCTGGGAGCTACAGGGTGCTCCATTGCGTACCCGCGCTCTTGTTCAGACTTTCAAAGGCCAATACGAAGGAGCTGCCAGCGATCTGACTCTAGGCCTCAGGATAGCCCAGGAGCTCAAGAAACTACACAAGCCCGGAACTGACCAGTTGGTCGTGGCCAAGCACTTCAAAGAAGAGCAAGACCGATGGAACAGGAGTGGTAGAGACTGGAGACAGGTACCACAATTGAAAGAAGAAGACCAGCCAAGTAGCTTGGAGCAACAGATGCTATTCAATCGCGCCGGTGTCTATCTCAGCATAGCGTGTGAGAACGTCCATGCTGCTTTGGATGGTCTCGAAAAATCACGGCTCAAAAGTGAGCAAGGAGAGTCAATTCCCATGTCGGCGCAAGAAAAAGAGGCTCACCAGGTGAGACTGGATGCGCGAAAGAAAGTCAAGACCAACGCCAAAAGGGCCCTAAAGGACTATCTTGCCTTCCTCGGTTACTTTGATTACACACCTGGCCTGCCTGTGGAGATCATCGAGGAGATTACTCGTAGAATCAATGAGTTGGCGAACGGTAATAAACAGACAACGATACAGCACAATCGCTTGCTAGAATGGAACAGCCATTCATCATCAGGAAGGAGTAGTCCGACGGTGGACTCTATATCATCACACCGATCAACACAAAACTCGGATTCTGGCTTGGATTGGGATGCAAATGGATGGCCCAGAATCCCTCATCGAAAGATTTATCCTTCCTCGGCTCTGTTTGCCGAGAAGCCGCTACCAGATCTTCCTGTATTTCCTTCTGCAGAACACTCGTCGCAAAGCGAGGGCTCAATGCCAATCAGCACCCGCGAAGCCATCACATATCATCCTCTTCTTACTGACGCGCTGCACTCCTTGTTACTAGCGCATGCTTTGATTCAAACCTCACCGACCGAACTTCTACGACACGCCCACAATGCTGCCCGTCTTGCTCGCCTCGCAGATGGCTATCCCATCTTCCAGGCTGCCCGTTCACCCGCACGAGCTGACTGGATCGAGGTCTTGCGACGCGCAAACAACTGGATTGGCTTGTCACAACCTTGGCAGAAGCTTTGTCAATCGGCTCCTCTCACGCCTCAGTCGGAGCCAGATGCCACAGCAGGTGCGCAAAACGGAAGTGCATCTGCAGGTGCCATGACCGTGAAGAACACTGTCTCCGAAAGCGAAGAACAGAAACGCGAGCGTAGAAAGCAAGAGGCGATCATTGATGCTCTAGGAGACGAGCGCGTCGTCGACGAAGAGAGCTTTCAGAAAGCCGTCCGTGCTCGCGAACGTAGAGCGATTGAGGATGAAGAGGGTTTAAGTGGACCATTGTATGACGGACACGGTAATCGCGCCCCTGCGGCCAAACGCTGGGCACAAGATGACGGCAAGGAATACCCCATCTCAACTGAAAGAGCTGAGGCAATCTGCCGCTGGATCAAGGAGGCACCACTGAGCATGGGCGTGAAGAAGAAGCGTCCCGTCAAGAAGAAGAAGAAGGTGCCTGCCACGAACGGCGCGAGTGCGGCCACGGAAGGACTGAAGAACATGCATGTCCATGAATCCTCGGAACAAGTTGACTGATTAAGCTCACCGATTCATGACCATGCCTACGGGCAAGATCGGTCACTGTCACAATGTCGCAGTAGATGTCTCCTTACGATAACGAAAAAACACAAATGTAATTTCAAGACCTAGACCATGGTCGCTGACATCTTGTCTACGCAAAGAAGCATATTTTTCCCGTTCCTCCCTATTTGTCCGGCGCGTATCGCAAATTAGCCTATCAGCTTGCGGTCACCACATCCAGTGAGCTCGACTGCTTGAGACAGGAGGAAGGTGTTGTCATATGTGGTGGATGGACATGGCAATCTTTCTATCAATTTACTCCTTGTACTGGATGCCGTACTTCACTTGTATCTGATAGATAGGCCTACTACTGCTTTGATGCCTCCCCATAGGCACGTCAAAGGATGGGGTGATTCACTCAGGAGGACGATTCTGTCGTTCAATTTACGTTGAGGACATGGCTGATAGCCAAGCAAGACCGAGAGCAGGAAGACATGCCAGCCAAGGACTCGGCTCTTTAGCAAACGCGAGTCGTCGTGATCAAGACTCGCCTTCATTCATTGGCGGAGCTTGAGCAAAGATGCCAAATCCGTGAAGTACCCAAGTACTAACGACGTCCTTTGGTACACCTTTGAACCATGGAATCGATTTTCTCCATGGCCAATTCAGCTTTTCCAAAACATCATGAGGTGGAAGAATGAAAGAATCTGTTCGCTTGGTGAATTGATTGATCCGCACATGCAATCCTTCTCGAAGAGTGGACCCATCGAGGGGCCCCGTGGAGAGAGCGAGGGCTTGTGCGGTGGGGGGACTTTCTCGACGTCTGGACTTCTGAGACCTCTCTTTTTTTTGATTGCAAGCATCGGTGCACCCACCCACCTTCTACCATGCCCTAATCGAATGAATGCAGTCTGGGAATCTCCACGTGAGGTCGAGTCTCTGACAACAACAAACAGATGCCGCACGTGAGATCGCCTTGAAACAAAGCTCGCCTTTTTTCCTTCAAAGCCTCGGCCGCAAGAAGCCGGCGCGAAAGCCACCAGAACTCAAATGTTTGTCCTTCCACGAAACAACATCTTTGCAACCACATTTTGAACCAAAAACTTCATGACAAGAAGAAAGCAACGGAATCAAGAGGCTTCGTAATCTCGTCATGCTGCACTCCAGATTCAATAGCGCGTTCCGGCGCGACCGGCTGGTACTGGATGCACAGCGGCGAGGCTCTAGTGCACATGAGCCCTGGTCGAAACGGAGACGCCACTGATTGGCGGAACAATCCAATTCCATGTGATATATTTTCCGTGAGGGACAAGCGAGAAACGACATCCAGGTGGAGACTGAGCAGGACAGGCCTGGGGTCCCCAGATGGGCAGAACTTTGACTACCAGAAAGAGCATGGTCTACCAACGACCCCATATCATGGTCTGTGCCGGCCTGGAGTGGCGTGGGGGAGGAAGATACGGGGGGATATTGTTCCATTTCGTGAGGAGAGATTGGATCTGCAATATTTAACAAGGCCTGCCCTCCTTCTGGGTATCTCTTTCTTTGTACATCTAAGGATCAATCTCGCCGAGCACCGCGACCCTATCACGGGCCTTCTGCGACCACGACCTTTCCTTGGACAACACCTCGATCGTTCTACACAGGCTCAACTCTGCCTCTTACCCGCTGCCTTCGTTTTGTAGTCTTTCCCATTCGTTACAGAAAGACCACCGCAACCATGGGCAAGTTTAGCATGAGCAAGACTCGTGCCTACAACTGGTACATCTCGCTTGTAGCAGCATCATGCATGGTTCTCTACGGTTATGATGCATCCGTCTTCAATGCTGTACAGGGATCCAAGCACTGGGTCGCTTACTTTGACAAGCCCGTATGTTGTCCCTGATTTACGCAAGAGATGTCCAAGACTGACATCCGAACAGAGTCTCCAAACCATTGGTGCCATCAACACTGCTTACACTGTCGGAGCCATCGTCGCTGGTTGGTTCATGGGTGGACCCATTGCTGATTACTTCGGTCGTCGTGTTGGTATGGCTTCCGGTGCCACCCTCGTTATCATTGCCACATTCATCCAGACCTTCACCCCTCGTCACAACCTAGCATGCTACATCGTCGGTCGTGTCGTTGTCGGTCTCGGACAAGGTCTTGCCCTGACTGCCGGACCCATCTACATCGGAGAACTCGCTCCCTCGGAGATTCGTGGAAAGATCATGTCTTTCTGGCAGATGTTCTACAGTGTCGGTTCCTTCATCGCCTACTGGGTCAACTTTGCTTGCTCGAAGCACAGAGCCGAACTTGGCGAGTGGGACTGGAGAATGGTCACCATCTTCCAACTCCTCATGCCCGTCCTCATCCTGTCTCAAGTCTTCTTCATCCCAGAGACCCCTAGATGGTACCTCCAGCACGGTGACGACGGCACCAAGGCCAAGCAGTCCTTGATGAAGGTCCGCGACACCGAGCAAGAAGTCGACGATGAGATTCTCATGATCAAGGAAGCCCTCGAGTTCGAAAAGGAAGCCATCTCCAGCTCATATTCTGCCCTCTGGAAGGACCCTTCAGTCCGCAAGCGTCTGCTTCTCGCATTCGTCCTCAACGCCGGTCAACAGATTACAGGTCAAGGCACACTCAACACCTACAGCACAATCATCTACAAAAAGGTCTTCGCCAGCGACTCCACCATCGCCCTCATCAACGCCCTCAACGCCACCTTCGCCATCTTCTTCACCATGAACGCCACCTGGACCGTCGACCGCTTCGGCAGAAAATTCCTCCTCATCATCGGTGCCCTGGGCATGGCAATGTGCATGGTCATCGTCGCAGCCGTGGTGACAGAAACACCCGGCGGCAACACAAAATCCGAGCCCGTGGGTATCGCCGTGGTCTTCCTACTCTTCCTCTTCGCCTTCTTCTACAAGCCTTCCTGGGGCGCCACTGTCTGGATCTGGACGGCTGAGATTTTCTCCATGAACGTCCGCGCTCAAGCTGTCGGTATGGCTTCGCAGACGCAGAATGTCGCCAACCTCATCGTCCAACAGTTCTTCCCCACTTTCTTGAACAACTGCGGTTTCTACGCTTTCTACATGTTTGCCGGAATCAACTTGTTGCTTGCGGTGTTTGTCTGGTTCTGCATTCCCGAGACCAAGAACGTTACGTTGGAAGAGATTGACACTCTGTTCGGTGGTCAGAACCACGTGGAGAAGGGTGGAGACATGATGGGTGTCATTGATGCCAGACACGCCGAGGGGGAGAAATTCGGAGTCGAGCACATTGATGAGATCAGAGAAGACAGAAGATGATTGTGATGTATATATTGGTTGTTTATGATGGACATGATGGTTTTTTTGTTTGATATCCCAGAGTGTTTGATACTGTCAAGCATCGCACAATATGATTGTGCTATTTTCTACTTTCCTCGGCTTGCTCCTGCCTTTCTACACTTGCTTGAAGTGATGTGCTCAACATATGCAAGTCATAAGCCGTAGGTCAGGTTTGGCGAGCATCTTAGGAAGGAGCTTGCGAGCATTGATCCGGAATAATAGCCGATCGTGCCTCCCTCATCACTGCAGCTTGACTGTCTTCAAGACTGGTGTTAGCAGTCGAAACCGAGTTGTCCCCTTCCACCTGTTTCCACCTAGTGCACCTGTGCAACATATATGCAGGCCGCTTCTGGGCGAGCATGCGCTGCACCCATGACGTCGAAACCTCACGCGGCTCACCAAGTGACATGCTATCTAACTTGCCATAAAGGGCACTCTTGGATTTGGCGTGGATCGCATTGTGAAATTCAAATGCTATGCGACCAATCATGCTACAAGAACAAACAGCTCGTAGCAGCTCGTAGCAGCTCATCGTCATCATAGTCCTTCTTCCTCATCCAACACTAGTTATACTCCCAAGCAGCAAACCCCTCCTTGACATCCTTAGCCAACAGACTAACCATCGTACATGCATTCTTTCCCGTAAACCCATTCTGCTTGACCGCTCCATTCTCATCTCTATACTCCAACCAAATACGATAAGCCTTGTCCGTAGCATCCTCACTACACAACCAATAATCATAAAACTTGCCAACCTGATTCAACGGCGAGATTTCAAATCCACTGATTTGAGAACCGGCGGGCATGGCGGCGGAGTGAGGGATGGTGTAGGTTAGGAGTCCATCGGGTCGGATGTACACCTGTTGTCCACCTGGCACTTCGGCATTGAGGAAGAGTTTGCCGTCGCCGGAGGAGGTGAAGGATGTGTTGGTGCCGGGAGTGCAGGGGGAAATGTTGGAGGGGCATGAGGTTGATGCTTTTTTGCCGATCCAGAAGGAGCCGTTGGAGGCTTGGATGGGGCCATTGAGGGGGGAGTTGCTGAAGGAGATGTCGAGTTCGAAGGGTTTGGCTGGGTTGTGGCGGGCTTCGAGGGGTGCTGCTATGGCTGAAGAAGCAGAGGCCAGGAGGGCGATGGTGTTTGTGAACTTCATTGTGGTTTTGAACTGTTGTTTGATGATTGATGTTCTTTTGTGTCTTGCGTCAAGATGTGTTGCTGCGGATCTTGCAGATGGAGAGATGTTTGATTGAGAAGGAAGTCTTTGACGGAGCATCGTTCTTACCTTATATATCTGATGGAGATGTCGATCAGCGAACACGCTCCAACTGACTAAAGTACCCTTGATTATTTTTAGTCAAGCATAAATTGTAGATCCGGGTAAGAACGGTCGAGAAAGATGTGCGATTCGTATCCAAGTGGTCGTCTGGGCAAATGAAAATATACTACTTGGAGGGCAATGGACAACGTGACCCCGTTTACGCTGCAAGCGTTGCAGTTCTGGCCGATCAAAAAGGCCCTGGTTGCTTAGAATAGTAGAACAGTGGCATCATGGTGTTACTCTTCTTGACTCGGATTATTATGGTCGAGATTTAGTTACGGCCATAGCATGCATGTCGCTCGTCACAGTGGTGAAGATGGGGAGGTGGAATGAGGGGAAGGTGATGGAGGAGAAAGAGCTCCACGGGCCGAGGAGGGCGTGTGCTCTGGAGTGACAGCATTGGAAGGAGCTTTAGAATGCGTCCAAGAACAACAACTTGACATAAAACATATCTCGACATTGCAGAGACGTGGCTTGAGAAGGAGATTATGAAGGGGGACAGAGACAGTTCCTCCATGATGCGGTCAAAGCGATCGTGAGCTGGCGTGATGCCTCCACGATGCAATGTGGAGAACGAGATCTCGAGTACGTCATGACAGCCAGCTCGATCAGATATTATCCATTCAATCACCAGAGCTCCCCAAACATTTCCCTCTTCTCAATTCCTCTTGCTACAACCCTCGAAGCAAAACTTTTGCAAAAACCGTCAACATAGCTTCTCGAATCATCCCCCGTCTCACCCTGCTAAGCCGTCAAGCAACACGCACAATGGCCACTACATCCTCCACTTCCACCCCCCAGCCTGCTCCCTGGAAGCAGGCCTTCCTCAAGGACCTCGACAAGATGGATTCGCCCGAATTCGTCTTTTCCTCTCTGCACGCAGCTCCCAAGGACTCACCCACCCCTTACCTGCCCCGCGCACGCTACTGCATCTTCCGCGGTTTCTGGGCCGAACTGCCCGAGAACAAGCACAACGAAGCACCCATGAACCCCCGCGTTTTCGAATCCGAAATGCCCACCTTTACCTCTGATGTTAGAATGATGAAGGTGCCCGAGCTGTTCAGCAGTGGCAGCGGACATGCGGACAAGGAAGAGCAGATGCAGGGAAGTGGCGGTGGTGGTCCTTGTGAGGCTGTCTACTGGATCAAGGAGACCGGTACGCAGTGGAGATTGAAGGGTGAAGCTTTCGTGGTAGGACCCGATATCGAGGGCGAGAGCGAGCAGAGCAAGGAGAGCAGTGGTGTGAGGACTGTCAAGAGTGAATTGGGCAGCCGTATGAGAATTGTGGATGAGGGCAAGCAGGGAGAGTGGTCTTGGAACAAAGAGCTTACTGCTCACTTTGGAAACAACTCGCCCGGTTTGAGAGGTATGTCTGATCTTTTCGTCTCGATATAATGAACTCATGCTGACTTGCTACCAAGGTTCGTTCAAGGCACCCCCGCCCGGCAAACCTACCTCGGAGCCCTACGACGACAAGAACCTGGCTCTCGGCACCAAGGTCGAGGACCTCAACGACCCCGTCGCAAGAAAGAACTTCAGAGTTGTCGTCATCAAACCCGAGGAGGTTGAGCAGCTCGACCTCAGCGACCCAACGAAGGCACGCAGACAGGTCTACATCTACCAAGCCGACGGTACCTGGAAGCAGGAGGAGCGCTGGCCTTGAGCATTCCATGAAGTGTTCATGGAAAAGTCACATGCATATAAACGACCATCAAGACAAAACATCAAAGTAGAAATCATAATGCAATTTAATCATGTCCATAACCGTCCACCAACCAACGCCAACGATCCAGAGGGGTATATCAAATAAAGAAAAAAGAGAAAAGGCGTGAAAGAAGAAACAAGAAACCGAAAAAGATGAATGCCGCCCATTCTTCAAACCAAGCTCTGCTCCATCTCTGTAATGTAGAGCTTGATGTGCGACTCCATCTTCAAGTATTCCTCCTTTGCACTTTGCACCTCCATATCGATATTCTCCTTCAAATCCGCCATCTTCTTCTCCGTCTGTTCAATCCTAATACGTCTTCTCTCAACCTCTTCCCCACGCTTTCGTCTTTCTTGACCAAGCTCCGAATGCGTTTGCTTCAGACTCTCCATGCGTCTCTTAGCTTCTTCTGCTTTGGTCTCTGCACCGTGTCGTAGATTGTTTGTGCGTTCTTGGATCTTGGAGAGTTGTTTTGTGAGGATGCGTTCTTGACGTTCAATCTCGAGTACGTTGTTAGTGCGCTCGGAAAGGGCGTCGCGGTGTTTTGTTGCGCGAGAGGCTTCTTCATCTTCCTTCTTCAGCTCGGTTTGGAGGTCTTCTAGGAGGCGTGTGAGTCCTGTTACGTCGCCGTGGAGAAGTGTGAAGGTATCGGTGCTGGTCTGAAGGGCACGGGTGCGGCGGTCGAGTCGGTCAATTTCGGACTTGTCGGCTGTGAGGTTGGCGTTGAGGTCGCGGAGGGCGGTTTCGAGAGCTGCAGGACTTTGCTGTGTGTATGGACGCAGTTTGTCGGCCTCTTTCCTGACATTGATGGCTTGAGTCTGCTTGTCCTCGAGGGTCTGCTTGAGTCTGCTCTGCTCAGACTTGACGCGGTCTAGCTTCTCGGCCACCTTCTCCTGGCCCTTTTTGAGCTCGAGCAGGCGGGCTTTGAGTTCGCTGTTCTTCTTCTCCTTGTCACGCATGGCTTGTTCGACATTCTTCCTGTTGCGCTGCATCTCCTGCAGCATCTCCTCCTTTTCTTGGTTGCTGTTGTAAAGCTCCTCAATCTGAGCCTTTGTTCGCTCGGTGCTGTTGAAGTACTCATCGATGACCGAGGTTTGTGACTCGCGGAAACGGATGAAGTTGATGACATAGGAGAAGATCTTGACCAGGCGCGGATGTGTCGGCTTGTACAGATCCTGGAAGGTGAAATCTTTGATGCCACATTCGAGCAGCAGGCGGCGCAATGTGACGAAGAAACCCATGAGGTCGCGAGTGTCGGCGGTGAAGATCCTATCTGGGTCGTCGCCAGCCAAGTCGTCGGCCGCAGCCTTCATGGCAGGCGCAACGACCTCGCGCGTCGTGTTCATCAACAGCTCTGCCAGCCATTCGAACACTTTCTGGATCTGCTGAGGGTTCGGCTTCTGAAGGTCTTGGATGGTGAAGGGGATGCCAATGTCGCTGATACATCCTGCAATCTCGCGGTCGGGCTGTACACAGATGGCCGTCAGTCGTGTGTTCACGCTGTCGTGAGAAGAGTCTAGGACTCACCAGCGTCATGAAAGCATCCTCATTGTCTTCTTTGCGAGCCCTAGGCTGACTCGACGGCTGCTGTGAGCCTCGGGGCGCCATACTCATACGTCCACTGTATGCCATGTTTATCGTCTTGTCTTGTGGTATTCTTTGTTGTCGCAAAAGTCGACTGCCTCGAAACTCTTCTGCCCAAATGTGGGGTAGTAAACAAACCCGATGCACGGACCATCTGATAAGCAGAACAGGGTTGCATCGAAATTGACTTGGTCCCTCTGGGAGTACTCATCACAGTCACGACTTGTAAATATTCCTCCTCTCGTAGTCTTTTTTTGTCCGAGCATTCAAGTGCAGTATCACTATTCATCGAGGTATACAGAAGTCTATCAGCAGCGAATCATGGAAATGGTAATTTGCATTAAAAAGTGTGAATAGGGATAAGTGACGACTGTGTCGCTCTAAAGTAGACGTTCGGGTATCGACATGAAGAAATGGAAAAAAACATGAACAAGCACTTCTCCCTCTCTACTTCTTCTCAGCAGTGACTGGGGTAGCCTCGTTAGGGGTAAGGGAGCCCTCGCGAGTCTGAGGAACACCGTGGGTGAAGTCGGTCTGACCAGACTGCATAACATCAATGCCAGCAGGGCTCAAATCCCAGTGATCCATCTCCTCGTCAAAGAACTGATCGAGGTCCAGACCTCTGATTTCAGCCTCCTTGTCGACACGCAGGTGCATGCCGGGGATGTACTTGATGATCATGAGCAAGATGTAGCTGACGACGAATGAGTAGGCGGAGATGGCGGTGATCTCGGCGAACTGCTTGCCAACCTGAACACCATTGCCGTTGTAGGCGCCGGGAGCAAGAGTGACGCCATCGAGAGCGGAGATGGCCTGGTTGGCGAAGATACCGGTGAGGAAGGAGCCCATCATACCACCGATACCGTGGAGCTTGAAGACGTAAAGACCGTCGTCGATGCGAAGCCAGTCATTGATGTCCTGAAGAAGAGCGCAGACAACGGCAGTCAGGAATCCGATCACGGCTCCGAGCCAAGGGTTAACATAACCAGCAGCAGGAGTAATACCGACAAGACCAGCAATGGCACCCTCGCAAGCACCAACAACCGAGAAGCGACCCTTGTGACGGATGGCATCAACAAGAACCCAACCAAGGACACCAGTAGAGGCAGCAACCTGGGTGTTGAAGGCAGCCATCATACCACGAACGGAAGCGTTAAGAGCACTTCCACCGTTGAAGCCGAACCAACCAAAGACAATGAGGACGGTGCCGACAAACACGAGGGTAGAGTTGTGAGGCTTGTGTTTAGCGTGATGATCCTTGGAGGTTCTCTTGCCGAGAGCCAAAGCGTAAGCAAGAGCGGCCCAACCAGATGCGATGTGAACGGGACCGCCACCAGCCTGAACGGAAGTCAGCAAAGCTCTTTGCAGTCAAGAACGAGGACTTACATAGTCGAGCGAAGGAAGGTTGAAGAGCCAGCCATTGGCGTTCCATGTCCAGCAAGCGATAGGGCAGTAGACAATGGTGCACCAGCAGAAGGCGAAGATGAGGGAAGGCAGAATGCGACCACGCTCGAAAGCACCACCGACGACAATCTGTACTGTGCAAGCGGCGAAGAGAAGCTCATAAAGACAGAAGACGATCTCAGGAAGGACAGCACTGCCAGGAGAGGGAGCAGCGGCAACATTTCTCAAGCCGAAGTTGGCCATGTCGCCGATGAAGGGGCCGGCAGTGCGACTGAAGGCAAGACTGTAACCCCAGAACATCCACTGGAAAGTCACGATGGCACCGACCATCATACTTTGGAAGAGTAGTGACAGTCCACTCTTCTTGTGTGCCAGACCACCATACAACAGACCGATACCAGGGATAATCATGTAGACGAGGAACGCGCAGACCATGAGGTAAACATAGCTAAGTTGCAATTAGTGGATGATGGTATGATAACTTTTGCGGTTGTCTTACTGGAACTCAAGACCTGCATATTGGGCATTGACATCAACCTCCAGAGGGTTACCTCCAGCGGGTTGGGAAGAGTTGAACTCAGGCTAGGAGTGAGATGTGAGTAGGGTGACTCAAGACCCGACCAGGAGGCTGGACTTACTGCTGTCGACATTATGATAAGACGAGAGCGATGACTGCTGCTTTGCAAGCAAGCAGTTCAAAAGTAGCGAGAGAGAGAAATATATGATCCAGGAAGAGTGATATGCGAGAGCGGACCTGCAGGGTATTTCTACCTTTCATGCAACACCCCGTTACCGGTCAACAACTCATCTATCCTCCCACATTGCAATCGTAGGGCATCCTTTATCTTCGCGACTCCTCCCGTGTTCCATACTATTGCCCCATCACCCACACGATCCTTCTACTCCTACTCGCATCCAGACGCCAAGAGATAAGGAAACCAGATATCAAAGCATCCATTTCAAAGAAAGCGTTGTCGGCATCTGAGTCTTTTCTTTGTAAACGTCGGAAAATGTCGAAACATCCGGCTTAGTGGTTCATGGGGGCTTGAGGTTACCGACTTTCTATGGCCTGTTGTTCCGAGCACATGGGCAAGTTGGGTGTACAGGTGAGGTTCCGACCTTCCCAGAGATAAGGATTCCTCCACGAGGCGCTCCCGAGGGCGCGCTAGCGATGGATATAAGAAGCCGTTTCCATGGCCGGTCGTAACGATTCGTTGACCAATTTCGTTTCGTACTCATTTCGTTCCCGGGCTATATGGCACCATGTGTCGGTGACCAGGGTCGGACAGAAATGTTGTTGGAGCTCCTTGTTGTCTTGTCAGCAGAGTTGAGAAGTTTCGTCGAAGCGCAGCCAAAGGATTCGTTGAACTGATGCGGGCTGCGTTTGCCCAGCTTTGACCAACCAACTCCTGCGGGCAAGACGGCCAATCCTGAACCACGAACCCTGCGTCAACTTTCGCTATAAATTGTCCGACATGC
>Ga0181465_100032_pt1 | contig 30210 bp, 20 predicted proteins | sample InSIn3gowninarea_FD_119076 | JGI IMG/M metagenome (GOLD analysis project Ga0181465, IMG submission 119076) | Clean room microbial communities from NASA Spacecraft Assembly Facility at Jet Propulsion Laboratory, Pasadena, California, USA -... ... | reverse complement strand
TTTAAGGAACAGGCGGGGGGGGGGGATAATCCTAATGTTTTAAAGGCTGCTTTAGATGCTGAACAATTTGGTGCAGATGGGGTAACGGTACACCCACGTCCAGACGAGAGGCACATACGATATAGTGATGCCAGGGAAATAAAACAGGCTATTAAAACAGAATTTAATATTGAAGGAAATCCTTTAGAACAGAAGTTCGTAGATCTTGTCTTGGAAGTAAAGCCTCACCAGGTAACTCTTGTGCCGGATGCGTTAGGTCAAATAACGTCAAATCACGGGTGGGATACCTTGAAGAATAAAGATTATCTTATTGAGATTATTTCTGTGTTTAAGAACGCTGGTATAAGAACCTCGATCTTTGTCGATCCTATTGTAGAAATGGTTGAAGGTGCAGCAGCTACCGGTACAGACCGAATAGAATTGTATACGGAAGGGTATGCTAAACACTTCTTCGAAAATAAAGAGGTGGCGATAGCGCCTTATATAGACGCCGCTAAAAAAGCTAATGAAGTTGGTTTAGGCATGAACGCAGGACACGACCTTGATTTAAATAACCTAAAATATTTTGCTCAGAACATATCGGGACTGCTCGAGGTGTCTATTGGTCATGCTTTAGTTTGCGATGCCATATACCTGGGTTACGAGAATGCTGTGCAAATGTATAAGCGCCAGCTACAATAGAAGTTTTACAAGTTTTTATAACAAGTTGGAACAGTTTTTTCGAGAGTTGTACAAGTTAACTAATAAGATTATTTATTCATCAGATAATTCTTCTTGTATGAAAAATATTGTAGTTCAACTCGCAAAAATTTTTCTGGCTGCGTTCTTCTCTTGTTTATTTATTTCTGGTTTAGCTCAAACTACTAAAGATACTGTAAAGACTGGTAAGGCTAATGATCCTATGGTTGTAAATCCCGGTCACGCTAATGATAGCATGGCCGTAAGACCTACAAAACCGAACGATGATAACGCAGTTTTGACAGATACTGGCTTTATTAATAAAAATATTGCAGACAATATGATGGAAATTCAATTGTCGAAAATTGGACGCGATAAAGGATCAGGCGCGGAAATAAAAAAGATTGCCAACCAATTAATTAGCGATCATACTTCAATTTTAAACAGTTTAAAAAAACTTGCTGCAATTAGAAAAACAGGTGCTATTGATGCGCCTATGCCCAATCTTCCACAAGCGGATATGAAACCTTCTGCCACTTTTAATCAAGCCTGGGCTTCTCAAATGCTAACCATGCATGTTGCTAAAATTGCAGAGTTGGAAAATTTTATAACCGTAACACAGGACCCTGCAATAAAAGCGGTTGTAACCAATGCTCTCCAAAAAATCCGAGCCCACCAGGAGTTGTTAGAGAGAATTCCCGGAGCAAAGGCTGATATTCCTAATACTATAGTACATTAAGTCAAGCAATTTTACTAGCAATAAGGGCGGCGAAGGCTGCCTTTTTTATTGCAGCTAGTATATCATGAGTGTCTTAGTACAACGTCAGCGGCTTCACCAAGCCAGTAAGCGTTACATTTTGTTGTTTCGTAAACGACTACCCCAATTTTTTTTGATACTCCGATGCTATATCAGTAAGTAAAAAATAACTAATTTGACAAGCGTTCTTTTTTGCGGCTTTTGACGGCTTATATCTTTTAGCTAAATGTCAATATGTCTTTTCAAGGGTTAACTTCAGCCTGCATATAAACAGTAAAGCCCTGTAACTTTTTAACTATTAAGACCTCCTTTCCTTTTTTAAACTTAAATGATCTATTAAGCGTTGGTGCTTTATTCACGATGCCTTCCCTTTGTTCAAGTTTTATTTGCGTTAGATCCCTCTTTCTTAAACTATAATTTTAATTCGTAATACTAATATTGTTAGTATTTTTGTGCTAATATTTTTGTTATGAGCGAGAGGGTATTGGAGAAGCTTTCAATATTGGCAGATGCGGCGAAATACGATGTCTCATGTTCTTCAAGTGGAAGTGAGCGCAAGAACGAAAGCAAAGGATTAGGCAATGCAAAGGGAGTGGGTATTTGTCATGCTTATACGGAGGATGGACGGTGTGTTTCTCTATTAAAGATTTTATTGACTAACCACTGCATATTCGATTGTGCCTATTGCGTAAGTCGTAAAAGTAACGACATTAAGCGTGCAGCATTTACTGTGCAGGAGGTTGTTGACCTAACTATTAATTTTTACCGTAGAAATTATATTGAAGGTTTGTTTTTGAGCTCAGGCATTTTTAAAAATGCTGACTATACAATGGAGCGCCTGGTGCGAATAGCTAAAAAACTACGGCAAGAACATAATTTTCACGGGTACATACATTTAAAGGCTATCCCGGGAGCCAGTGACGAATTGCTAAAAGAAGCAGGGCTTTATGCCGACAGGTTAAGCGTAAACGTTGAAATGCCAACTGAACAAAGTCTGAAGCTATTGGCGCCAGACAAAAATCGAAATGATATGATTGCCCCTATGAAGTATTTAAAAGGGGCAATTGAAGAAAATATTGAAGAAAAAAGGCTATTTAAAAAAGCACCGCTTTTTGCTCCTGCCGGTCAAAGTACTCAAATGGTTATTGGTGCCACTCCGGAGAACGATATGCAGGTTTTATGGATGGCTAACCAGTTTTATGATAAGATGAAGCTGAAGCGGGTTTATTACTCAGGTTATGTTCCTATAAGTAACGATAACCGTTTACCTGCAATGGGAACGCCTGTTCCTATGATACGAGAGAACCGGTTATACCAGGCAGATTGGCTGTTGCGGTTTTATGGGTTCCAGGTACATGAGATAGTAGATCAGAATAATCCAATGCTTGAGATGGATATTGATCCTAAGCTAAGCTGGGCTTTGCGTAACCTTCACCTGTTTCCGCTTGATGTTAATAAAGCAGACCTGTCTCTTATTATGCGTATACCTGGTATTGGCGTTAAGTCAGCTACTAAGATAGTTGAAGCAAGAAAATTTAATAAGCTTACGTGGGACAATCTAAAAAAGTTTGGAATCGCAGTAAACAAAGCAAGAAATTTCGTGACCTGCCAGAGTGATAATTTTATTTTCAAGGATTGGTTGCCATCTCAATTGAAAGACTGGATCGTTCAGTCAGGCAAGAGTAAATACCAGCCGAACTTTTCTCCCCAGCTTAAACTGTTTTAAATGGTAACTGTAGTATACGATGGAACTTTTGAGGGATTACTAACGGCGATCTTTGAAGTATACGAATACAAGCTAACGGAAGTTGATATAACTAATAAAGCTAGTTTTCAGCCGAATGTTTTTAATAAGCACCACGACAGCTTTTACAATGCAGAAAAAGCTGCCAGGGTTTGGAAAGGACTGTCAGGAAAAATATCCAGCCAGGGATTAACACAACTCTATCGAACATTTTTATCGGAAGAGGCCGGAATTGAAGCCGTCTTGCTCAGGTATTGCCAATACGCGTTTCAATCTAAACGAAGCATTGAATGTGATTTTTCAAATGAATTTGTGTTGAAGGTGGTGCAGACTGCAAAAAAAGTATACCGGGAAATGCACAGGATGGAGGCTTTTATTCGATTTCAGTTAACAGCAGATGGCTTGTACTACGCTATTTGTCAACCTGACTTCAATGTTTTGCCTCTTATTGAAAGGCATTTTAAAACCAGGTATGCTGATCAAAAATGGGTTATCTACGATAGTAAAAGAAAATGGGGGCTTTATTATGATATGAATAAAGTTGAGACTATTTCGATCGCTTTTAATGAGCAAACTTCAAACGGTAGCAGCCTTAAAATAATTTGGGACGAAAAGGAAGAGCTTTATCAACAATTATGGCATACCTATTTTGGTAGTGTTAACATTAAAGCAAGGAAGAACCTTAAGCTACATATACAGCATATGCCTAAACGTTACTGGAAGTATTTACCAGAAAAACAAACGAAATAAAAAGAAAATAAAAAAACAGGTTGAAGCATTAGCTGTCAACCTGTTCACCTCAAAATCACCGTTTTACCATGAATGATTATTCAATTTCTATCTGGTCTAAATAGTAATTTATAATTTAAAAGTTATAAGCGCTTTTTTCGAACTGCTTCTGGTAATTAATAAGATACAATCCTTCTTTTTATTGCTTCAATTTTTAAGCCAGCGCCTTAAAATTTTTTTGTTTATCAGGCTCCAGGTTTTGTTATATTATAACGTGTTATAAGTGGCTAAAATAATTACAAAGGCTGTAAAGCTTTGTGACTTTCTTCCTCTGTCTATAATTGCAAAACTAAATATTGACAGATGTGTTAATAATCTTAGGACACCTTTATAAGCGACTAAGCAACGTAAATTTGTAACAAGAAAAATAATATTATGGGAATTTGGAGGCAGATAGCAGAATATCTATATATAAAAAAAAGAGATCCAAACGAACCGCGAACTCCTTGGATGAAGTATATGCACGGTATGAATCGTATTTCAATACTAATATTTTTAATTGCTTTGATTATAATGATCATAAGACTGGTTGTTATTCCCTTATTTAGATAACCTGTCGTCTTAAATAAGCGTATAGAACTGATTAAATAAGGTTTTAAGAAAATGAAGAAAAAAGATTTGCCGTACAAGTGAGTGACACAACGATGTTGAGTAAAGTACCAGCTTCCGGCCCCAAAAAATTACTAACAACTAATAAACAAATTGCTGCTTGAAGAGTACGTGGGGTAGATACAGACCTCTGAAAATATTATGTTTGCATCTTTACGTTAAAACATAAGCAGGATGGTGGTGTCTGAAAAAGCAAAAGCGAAAGGTAAAGTTGCCATATTATTATCGCCTTGCGAGATTGAGAATAGCAATATGGTGCTTGAAGCATTTCAGATATTTAAAACACCAAAAACGATTGATTATAAAACCACTGAACTAACAAGCAGTGCACTGAGAAAGCTGTTTCCCGACTTACCGAAAGAAGCTAAGGACGCCTTCAACGATTTTTCTTTTGAGAATATTGCCAATAGCCAGTTTTCGTTAAAGCAAATTGTGAGTAAACAGAAAATGGGGGTTGAGCCGGAAGTATTCATACAAAATGCTATGATACGCCAGCTACATCAATCTTTTGAAGCCTTGAAACCATTTGCAGGCTTAGTGAAATGGTACCAAACAATTCCACAGGAAAAAGGTAAAACATACAAAACTTCGCCTTGTGTGTTTAGTACTTACAAGCCTCAACTTATATTTGAAGTAGTTAAAGAAAACGAGCAGCTGATACTGGTAACTAAAGTGGTAATAAATGGGTCTGCGTATGATATAAGAATATTTAACAGATACCATTTCTTGTTGGAGAGTAGTGGCGAATATTTTTTACTGTCGCATAAAGATTATCAAACCCTTGTGTGGCTTGAAAAAAACAACCGAAAGGAATATGCCGTTGATGCTTTAGCCTTTTCACAAACTATACTTAGAAAGTTAGAAACTGATTATAAGGTAAATCGAAATAATCTCTTTAATAAAAAGCAAGTTTCTACAGTACCTGTTAACCGTGTTTTACTTAGTGAGCTTAACAACAGTTTTCTAATGCTTACCCCCCAATGGCTGTATGATGGATTTTTAGTTGAGGGACCCTGGAAAGAGACGTTTGAAACCACTGCAGAAGGAGAGGCTATAGCGATACTTCGGGACAAGGAAGCTGAAGAAACTTTTGTAAAAACGCTTGTGGAGCTTCACCCAAACTTCGCTAACCATAAAAACGGTTATTATTACTTGTCTTTTGCTGACGCTCAGAAAAAACAGTGGTTTTTAAAAGCTTACCACCAGTTGCTCGATCAGGGGATCGAGTTAGTCGGTATGGACCTGCTGCAGCATTTTCGCTATTCTCCCCACAGAGTAGAAACAACCTTCAAAGTAAAAGAGGAGATAAATAACCGCGTTCAAATGAAACTTAAAGTTGCATTTGGCAAAGAGGAAATAAAACTTCTCGAACTACAAAAAATGTTGTTGGCAGGGCAGAGGGCAGTGCTGTTGAAAGATGGTACACTTGGAATTTTACACGAACAATGGATACGACAATATTCCGCAATAATTAAGCACGGTAAGGTAAACAAAGACGAAATTGAGGTTTCAAAGTTTTTAGCGGTCAGCCAGCAACAAAACAGTGAAGAAGAGCAGGTGTTTAAGCCTTTGTTGAAAGAGTCGTGGTGGCAGAAATGGAAGAAATGGCAAAGCTCTGAAGACCCAATCTTTACAGTACCTGATACTGTAAAAGCAAGTCTTAGACCTTACCAACAAAAAGGCTTTGAGTGGCTTACTTTACTAGCAGAAGCAGGTGCCGGAGGATGTCTTGCGGACGATATGGGATTAGGTAAAACCCTCCAGACTATTTGTTTTCTTGCACATCATATTCATCACAATCCAGGCTCGGTTAATATAATCGTTTGCCCTTCATCTCTAATATACAACTGGCAGCAGGAGTTGCAGAAATTCACTCCTGGTATAACCACACTTGTGTATCATGGTATTTCCCGAAATATAGAAGATGTGAAGGAACCGAAGGTTCAGGTTATTATTACCAGTTATGGCACCCTGCGTTCCGATGCTCAAACCTTAAATGCGAATGCATACGGGTTAGCTGTAATTGATGAAAGCCACAATATTAAAAATCCATCCGCACAAATTACGACTGCTGTAAGCCAGTTAAATGCCAACACCCGGATTGCACTTAGCGGTACGCCTGTAGTTAACAATACCTTTGATCTTTATTCACAGTTGAATTTTGCTTTGCCTGGCATGTTTGGCAGCAGGGAATTTTTTAAACGGGAATATGCTGATGCGATAGACCGTTATCGGGACGAAGAAAAAATAAAATCGCTGCAAAAACTTACTGCGCCATTTATATTACGTAGAACCAAAGAGCAGGTTGCTAAAGATTTACCCGAAAAAACTGAAATGGTGCTTTGGTGCAAGATGAGTGCCGAGCAACAAAATCTTTACGATGAAATTAAAGACCAGATAAGGGGTAACATTTTTGTAAATATAGAAAACAGCGGACTAAACAAAAGCAAGCTGGCTGTTTTGCAAGGTATCATGAAGCTTAGGCAGGTTTGTAATTCGCCATTACTATTGCCGCAGGACGAGCAACAAGGATGTACGGATTCGGTAAAAACTAAGATCTTGCTGGCAGAACTGTCTAATATTTTAAAAGACCATAAAGCACTTGTTTTCTCACAATTTAGCAGTATGCTACACCTGTTAGCCAAAGATTGTGACAAAGCGGGCATAAGCTATTATCACTTCGACGGGCAAACGCCCCCTGAAAAGCGAAGCGAAATGGTGAAGTCTTTCCAGGATAAGGACAACACAACAAACCTCTTTTTAATAAGTCTTAAAGCCGGTAATGCAGGGCTTACGCTTACCGCTGCAGATTACGTGTTCCTTTTCGACCCCTGGTGGAATACTGCAGTTGAACAACAAGCTATAGATCGTACCCATCGCATTGGTCAAACTAAAAATGTGTTCGCTTATAAAATTATTTGTAAAGACACGATCGAAGAAAAGATAATACAACTACAACAGCGGAAAAAACAATTGGCAGAAGAACTGGTTTCGGAAGATGATGGTTTTATGAAAGCGCTTACAGAAGAAGATATTGCGTATCTTTTTAGTTAAGCTGTTTTGTACAGAGCTACAATTGTAGAAAGCTGTCGTATGATTTTTTTATGACCAGCTAAATAACTTTAATGTAACATCGTTGTGTCACTCACTTGTACTGCAAATTCTGTTGCAGCAATTTGCCTGTTTGTCTATAAATACGGATCAAAAATAAAGTCTGTAGCCTGTTTTTAAAGATATATAAGCAGAACAGACAGGTTTGTAGATAAAAAACTTCTCTTTGTCGATACTTTTTTACTGCAAATCCTATTTAACGAATTAAGTGGGTAGCCTGTAAATATTTTGCGCCAAAATACTAATTATGAGGCTTAAAAATTTATTTGGCTTTGCTCTTGTAACCTCGGTTTTTATTACTTCATGCTCAAAAACTTCAACCGATAGCAATTCTACTACCGGTAACTGGATTAAACGTTCAGAGTTTGAAGGTGTTGCACGTGCCGAAGCTGTTTCTTTTGTCGTAAACGATATTGCTTTTGTGGCTACCGGTTACGACGGTACCAAGCGTTTGAAAGATCTTTGGCAATACGATGCTACATCAGATTTTTGGACTCAAAAAGCTGATTTACCAGGTGTGGCACGTAGTTCTGGAGTCGCTTTCGCAACAACCACTAAAGGCTACGTTGGCACAGGATACGATGGTACAGATAAACTGAAAGATTTTTGGGAATATGATCCTGCAACAAATTCATGGGCACAGAAAGCCGATTTTGCCGGTTCTGCACGTTATGATGCCGTTGCTTTCGCCATCGCCGACAATGGTTATATAAGTACAGGTTTTGATGGTAACTACCTTAAGGATATGTGGCGATATAATCCTGCTACAAATACATGGAGCCAGGAAGTGAGTATGGGTGGATCGAAAAGATCACAGGCTGTAGCTTTTGTTTATAATAACAAAGCCTATATAACAACCGGGTCAAATAATGGCACCACGGTTAACGATCTGTGGGAGTACGACCCTTCTAAATCTGCATCAGGAACCCCATGGACTGAGAAAAGAAAGATTTCTAACGTGAGTGACGATAGTTATGATGACGCTTACAATATTGTAAGAAACAACGCCGTTGCTTTTGTTGCCGGGGATAAAGCTTATATTTCAACAGGTAATAATAGCTCTTATTTAAAAACTACATGGGAGTATGATTTTGCGAACGACGTATGGACTGTAAGATCTCCATTTGAAGGTACTGAACGTGATGGCGCCGTTGCGTTTACTGCAAAAACCCGTGGTTATATTGTAACGGGTAAAAATAGTACGTACTACTTTGATGATATTTTCCAGTTTAGACCAGATGAAACTCTTGATACAAATGATTAGTAAGAAATTTTTATTTATAGGAGCTATAGTTGTCGTTTTTTTAATTGCAGCTATAGTTATTTCAAAACGTAAAAGTCCCGATGATCAATTGCCTGTTACACTTTCCGCAATACAAACACCAGGTGGTTGGGGCTACCAGATTTCAGTTGACGGCAAGGTGTTTATTAAGCAGCCGTACGTTCCGGTAGTAGCAGGCGAAGAAAGTTTTAAAAGCAAGGATGAAGCTTTGACCGTTGGTAACCTGGCTGTAAAAAAAATAGTTAGTGGTAAAACACCTGTTATTACAAAAGAAGAATTAAAAGCACTTAAGATATTGAATTGAAATTTTAAAGGGAACAATGCACAGTTGTTCCCTTTAACTTTACTCATTATTTCCAAGATATTATTTTGTCTATCAAAACAGCAATTACAGATAACAAGAAAGTAAAAATTGCTCTTCACGTCGCCTTTTGGCTGGTTGTGTTTTCCCTTCCTCTCTTATTGCATCCTGCATTACAAAGAAGAAGAGGGGAGTCAGCACCACCGCCTTCCAATACACTTGATCTTTTTTATATAGGAAAAGCGCTCGTTTGGATAGCCTTTTTTTATTTGAATACTCATATACTAATTCCCCGGCTTTTTTATACAAAGAAGTTTGTTTTATTTATTCTTTCGCACATTTGTACCCTGCTTATACTAATGACCTTTGAATGGATGCATTTTAAGCTGGTGCCCGGGCATATGGGTTTTCATCCGCGCGGATTCATATTCTTTAATTTTTTTCCCTATCTATTTTTTGTTGCCGGAAGTGTAACATTACGAATGTTTTTAGACCGGGTAGCAATAGAAAAAGCTGCAAAAGAGAAAGAGACAGAGAATTTAAAAACGGAACTTTCATTCCTCCGCTCGCAAATAAGTCCTCATTTCATGTTCAATGTTCTTAATAACATGGTGGCGCTTGCACGAAAAAAGTCTGATCTTCTTGAACCATCTTTGATTAAGCTTTCTTCCATTATGCGGTATATGATTTACGAGAACGATGAGGAAAAGGTACTGCTTGAGAAAGAAATTGAATATTTGCAAAGCTATATTGACTTACAGCAGCAACGATTTGGAAAGAGTATAACTGTAAAAACTTCTTTAGGACCGATAGACTCAACTTATTTTATTGAACCAATGTTACTGATTCCATTTGTGGAGAACGCTTTTAAACATGGAACAGGCATGGTTGAAAATGGATGTATTGACATTGAGCTAACAGCTATAGACGGAACGTTACATTTTTCAGTTAAAAACCGTTTCGACACCCAAAGGCAAGTTGTTAAAGATAAGACTTCTGGAATTGGTTTGGAAAATGTAAAAAGAAGACTCGACTTGCTATACGCTTATAAACACAAGTTGGAAATAAATAAGGAAGGACAATTCTTCAATATTTCATTATCATTAAAATTTAACTGATGCTAAGGTGTATTGCAATTGACGATGAAGAGCTAGCACTTGAACTCTTAGAAGATAATATCAGCAAAGTTCCTTTTTTAAAATTAGTGGGCAAGTGTCACAATCCTATAGAAGCAATACGCATTCTTAAAGAACAGCAGGTTGATCTTATCTTTCTTGATATTCAAATGCCCGGTCTTACAGGTCTTCAGTTTCTGCAAACAGTTCCTTCTCCTCCAATGTGTATTCTCGTAACAGCTTACGACAACTTTGCTTTACAGGCTTTTGACCTCAACGTCGTCGATTACCTGGTTAAGCCTGTTCCATTAGAACGTTTCATAAAAGCAAGTGCTAAAGCATTGGACCTCCATCAGTTAAAAGAAAAGCAAAATACCAATAATACCCCTGACTCTACTTACCTATTTATAAACGTGGACTATAGTCTATTAAAAGTTGTTTTTGCTGATGTGTTGTGGGTAGAAGGTTTGCGGGATTATATTAAAATTCATCTTGTAGGTGCTGCCAAACCTATAGTTACAAGACTTAGCATGAAGTCGATAGAGGAGCAACTTCCCGCTTCAATTTTTATCCGGATTCACAAATCTTACATTGTCTCCAAAAGTCATATAACCGCTATACGTAAAAACACAGTCTTCATTAATACCAACGAATTTCCTGTTGGTGAGAATTATAAAGAGGTAATAGCAAACCTTGTAGGTTCAAAAGCTGAATAGTATTTTGTAGAAGAAAAGCTGAAAGCTTTTTATTGATAGTTGTACAAACTTTATAAATGTGTCTTTTTTTATAAGTATAATCTGCTCTACTGTATCAGATTCCCCTTTTAACGCTTTTTTATTTCGTTTTATAATCCCAATTGTTACTATCTTTGTTTAACAATATTGTCAAACAAATTAGTAAATGTCTATAAAAGACTCCAATACAGAGCAACTAATAAAAGATACTGCGAAGAGGGTCTTTTTTAAAGAAGGCAAGTTACTGGCTACTACACAGGAAATAGCTGATGCTGCAGGCGTTAACCGTACTCTACTTCATTATTACTTCAGATCGCGCGACGTATTGTTCAATTTGGTTTTCAAAGAAGCGCTCGCAAAATTGAGGGGCAGGTTGCATTCCGTAATGGTTTCGGTAGATCCCTTTAGGAAAAAAATAGAGAATTTTATTGATGCTTTTTTTGAAGAACTAACCGATGCGCCTTATCTGGAAACATTTATTGTTGTACATGCAAATAAGCATCCTGACGAACTGGGTGAACTTTTTACTAAACTTCCCGGCGGTAGTGAGCGATTAAAGAATTTCCTGAAGGAAATACAACGTGAGATTGAATTGGGTAATATACCGGAGATGAAACCGATTCAATTTTTTATAAACCTGTTCTCACTTATGTCTTACCCGTTTGTTGCTAAACCAGTTTATCAAAATATGTTTGATCTTAGTGACAGTGCCTATAAGAAAATATTAAATGAACGTAAAAAAGTAATTATGTCAATGCTTTTTAGATAACAGGCACTGTTTTTTTATCAAATATTAAATTGTATTAATTCAAATGTGTCTTTTTCCAGCTTCAACCCGGTTATCATTCTTAAAAGTTATAAACTGCAATATCAATAATTAATATTATGAGGAAAAATGTTCCATTTTTTTCAATTCCATTGTTTTGTGCACTAGTACTGTTTGCGTCATGTGGCGGAGACAAAGACAAAAAAGCCGGAGGCGGTGCTCCGGGTGGTCCTGGTGCAGCCCAGGCGAACCAGGTGAAAGATTACCCGGTACTTACCATTACACCTAAAACAACTACCTTATTCAGTGACTTTCCTGCGACTATACAAGGACAGCAAAATATTGAGATACGCCCCAAAATAGACGGATATATTCAAACAATTTATGTTGATGAAGGTGCAACTGTAAGAAAAGGGCAACTTCTTTTTCGTATAAGTGCACCCCAGTACGAACAGGAAGTTCGCACTGCTAGGGCAAATATAAAGATTGCCCAGGCTGACGTGAATGCCGCACAAATGCAGGTTAATAAGGTTCGTCCTTTAGTGGAAAAGGATATTATAAGCAAGTTTGAGCTTGAATCCGCGCAGTATACTCTGCAAGCAAAAGTAGCCGCCTTAGCACAAGCTCAGGCTACATTGGCTAATGCGCTAACTAATCTTGGTTATACCTCAGTTACAAGTCCGGTTAATGGAGTTGTTGGTACTTTGCCATACAGATTAGGTAGCCTTGTGAGTAGTAATACTACCCAGCCTCTCACCACAGTTTCAAACATAGGCAATATCTGGGCTTATTTTTCAATAAATGAAAAGCAGGCGCTTGAATACGCCAAAAACGATCCAGGTCCACTTGCAAAAAGACTTGCAAAAATACCTCCCGTTACACTTATCCTTTCTAACGGAGCTGAATTCCCGCAAAAAGGAAGAATTGAAACAGCAAGCGGATTGATTAATACAGAAACAGGTTCAGTAAGTGTAAGGGCGACATTTCCTAATCCCGGTAATATAGTAAGAAGTGGTAGCAGTGGTGTAGTTCGTATTCCAAGAACAGTTGACTCTGCAATCCTGGTTCCGCAGAAATCAACGTTTGAGATTCAAGGGAAAAAATTTGTATATGTAGTGGAAAGCACCGGGACTGTTAGAGGAGCCGAAATAAACGTGCTTGATGCTAATAATGGACAATTTTATGTGGTGCAGCAAGGTTTGCACGCAGGTGATAAAATTGTGGTAGAGGGTGTTGCTTCCCTAAAAGATGGTGCACCAATTAAGCCTCGTACGGTTAACACTGACAGTGTATACCAGCAGATAATGCAGTAAAAATTAGTAGTAAGATAGAGAGAAGGTTTTTAGCGGGAAAGTGAATAAAAGAATTTGCCTTTGGCTTCTAAGATTCTCTTACAATTTAAAATATTATGCTTAGACGTTTTATAGAAAGACCAGTACTTTCAACAGTGATATCTATTCTCATTGTTATATTAGGTGTTCTTGGTTTAACATCACTTCCAATTGCTCAATACCCTGACATAGCACCACCCACGGTACAAGTGTCGACATCGTACCAGGGTGCAAATGCCGATGTGGTATTGAATAGTGTGATCGTTCCGCTGGAAGAACAAATTAACGGTGTGGAAAACATGACCTACATGACTTCTTCTGCCGGTAATGATGGTTCTGCTAACATCACTATCAATTTTAAACTGGGTACCAATCCTGACCTTGCAGCAGTTAACGTACAGAATCGTGTGGCACGTGCAACAAGTTTGTTGCCTGCTGAAGTAACCCGTGCCGGTGTTACGACCGCTAAAAGACAGAGCAGTAACGTACTGATTTTTGGGTTATATAGTGATAATCCTGCTTACGACCAGGCTTTTTTACAAAACTATGCTCAGATTAACCTGGTGCCTCAGATTAAACGTATTGTTGGTGTAGGTGATGCTACTGCCTTTGGAGCAATGGATTACTCAATGCGTATCTGGTTAAAGCCTGACGTAATGGCTTCTTACGGACTTGTTCCATCTGATATTAATGCTGCACTTGCTGAGCAGAACATCGAAGCAGCTCCGGGACAGTTTGGAGAACAGGGACAACAGGCATTTCAATATGTTATCAAATACAGGGGACGTTTAAAAAACTCTTCTGAGTTTGGTGATATTGTTATCAGGTCATCAAACAATGGGCAAATTCTTCGTTTAAGAGATATTGCCCGCATAGAGTTGGGTGCGCAAAGTTACTCAAGTTTTACGATTACAAATGGTAAACCTTCTACTGCTGTTGCTATTAACCAGGTAGCAGGGTCTAACGCGAAGGAGGTAATTGAGCAGTCGATCAATGTGCTTGAAGCCGCTTCTAAATCTTTTCCTGCAGGTATCCATTGGGTTCCGCTGGTAAATGTTAACGACTTTCTTGATGCATCAATTGAAAAGGTTATTCATACTTTAATTGAAGCGTTTATATTAGTGTTTATTGTGGTTTTTGTGTTCCTGCAGGATTTCCGTTCGACCTTAATTCCTGCTATCGCGGTGCCGGTAGCTATTGTTGGTACCTTCTTCTTCTTACAGGTATTTGGGTTTACCATAAACCTGCTTACCCTGTTTGCCTTGGTATTGGCTATTGGTATTGTGGTGGATGATGCGATTGTGGTGGTAGAGGCAGTACACGCAAAACTTGACCAGGGATACAAGTCTGCGCGAAAAGCATCAATTGATGCCATGAGTGAAATATCAGGAGCTATTGTTTCCATCACCCTGGTAATGGCTGCTGTGTTCGTACCGGTATCTTTCATTTCCGGTTCTGCAGGTGTGTTTTATAAGCAGTTTGGTTTAACCCTCGCAATTTCAATTATTCTATCAGCTGTAAACGCGCTTACGCTTAGTCCTGCTTTATGTGCTTTGTTTTTAAAACCACATGAGGAAGGGCACCATAAACGTAAAAATTTCCTTCAAAGGTTTTATGCTGCGTTTAATGCTGCTTTCGATGCTACTACCAATAAATATAAAAAGTCCGTATCATTTCTTGCAAATCGAAAATGGATAGCAGTTCTTGGAATTGCTGCATTTGCCGGGGGATTGTACTTACTTATGGAGTCTACACCTACTGGTTTTGTACCTAACGAAGACATGGGTGCTGTAATGTCTGATATAAGTTTGCCTCCTGGCGCTTCTGTAGAACGGACGGACGAGGTTACAAGACAGGTTGAGGCCATCGCAAAAACAGTTCCCGAAGTACAAAACATTTTAAGGATTACCGGTAGAGGTATGATCAGTGGTACCGGTAGCAATTACGGAATGGTTATCATGAGGCTTAAACCGTGGGCAGAGCGTACAGGTAAAGGGCAGGATGTAGCAGCTTTGGTTGGGCAAATGTTTGCTAAAACTGCCGGTATTCGCGATGCAAAAGTAATCTTCTTTGCCCCGCCAACTATCCAGGGTTTTGGTACTACAGGTGGATTTGAATTTCAATTACAAGACAGAAGCGGCGGAGATATTACCAACTTCAATAAAGTTGCTACTAACTTTTTAGCTGCTTTAAATCAGCGTCCTGAAATACAATTTGCCTCTACATCTTTCAACCCTAATTTTCCTCAATACCAGATAAATGTAAATACGGCTAAGGTTAAAGAAGCAGGACTTTCGGTTAACGATATATTAAGCACCATGCAGGGTTATTACGGCGGTGTATATGCGTCCAACTTCAACCAGTTTGGTAAGCAATATCGGGTAATGTACCAGGCGGAGCCTTCATTTAGAGCAAACCCTGAGGGTTTGAACAATATTTATGTGCGCAATGCTACGGGTACTATGGCTCCTATAAGTGAGTTTGTAAGCTTAGACCGGGTATATGGACCGCAGGCTATTTCAAGGTTCAACCTCTTTACATCTATTGGCGTTAATGGTTCACCAAAACCCGGCTTTAGTTCCGGCGACGCTATCAAAGCTGTGGAAGAAGTTGCAGCGCAAACTTTACCCGCGGGTTATGGCTATGAGTTTTCAGGAATGACCAGGGAAGAACTTTCAGCAGGCGGACAAACAGTATTCATTTTTATGCTGTGTCTTGTTTTCGTGTACTTCCTTTTAAGCGCACAGTACGAAAGTTATATTCTTCCGCTGGCAGTGTTATTGTCGTTACCTATAGGTCTTGCCGGAGCGTTTATTTTTATAAACCTTTTTGGTATCGCAAATAACATATACGTACAGATAACCTTGATCATGCTTGTGGGTCTGCTGGCTAAAAATGCTATTTTGATTGTTGAGTTTGCTGTTGAGCGAAGACGCAAGGGTATGCCGATAGTGCAGTCTGCGATAGAAGGAGCTCAAGCCCGTTTCCGTCCTATCCTTATGACATCGTTTGCCTTTATACTTGGTCTTGTGCCTCTAATGACAGCGTCTGGTGCCGGTGCAGCCGGTAACAATTCTATTGGAACGGGCGCTGTTGGTGGTATGCTTATAGGTACAATGTTTGGCGTGTTTGTAATACCTGTACTGTTTATTATATTCCAGTCTTTGCAGGAAAAGATAAGCCCGCTTAAACAAGAGCCGATTACAGAAGAAGGCGACAGAGGCGCAGGAGCCCAGTTACAACCTGCTGTATAAAAATTAGTAATTAATAAAAAAGCATTTTTGGTTACAGCATTAGTTCTTTAATCAGCATCGTTGTGTCACTCACTTGTACTAATTGTAATCCACTCGACGACAACCATAAGGTTGAAGATGAGTTGAGGACAATCTTAACCAGGCAAAAAGACAGAGCTGCTTAAAGATATAAAAGTACAAGAGTGCGACGCAACGGCTGTTGAATGAGGTATTAATGCCGGCTACAAAAAAAATGTATTAAAGACCAGGAGCTAATTAAAGAAAATATGAACATAAAGTTTTTTAGGTACGGGTTGATTGTATTGATAACCATTCTTGTTGCTGCGTCGTGTAAGGTAACACAACCTTACCAATCGCCAGGTTTAACAAATTCGGGTTTATTTCGTGATTCAACATCGTCTGATACAAATACCATTGCCAACCTTCACTGGAGCCGCGTTTTTACCGATACTGCTTTACAAAGGTTGATAGCAGAAGGGATTTCACAAAGTCCGAATCTTAGAATAGCTTACACGAGGGTTCAGCAGGCACAGTCGTATTATTTGCAAAGCGGAGCTGCATTTTATCCTACACTTAATGCAACTGCACAGGTAACTGCCTCAAAATTATCAGCAGTGCAAGGTTTCGGGATAAGAAATTATGCAAACCAATTTCAGCTGGGAGCAACCTCTAGCTGGGAGGCAAACATTTGGGGACGCCTTAGCAGCGCTAAACGTGCAGCGTTTGCTAATTTATTACAAAGTGAGGCCGGAGTAAGAGCGGTGCAAACAAGTCTTGTAGCCAGTATTGCTAGTTATTACTATAATTTGCTTGCCTTGGACAGACAACTTGCTATAACTCAACAAACAGTTCAATACTGGGATACAACAGTTGTAACAATGAGGGCTTTAAAAGAAGCGGCAATTGTAACTGGCGCTGCCGTTGTACAAAGTGAGGCTAGCAGGTACGCTGCAGAGGTTACTATACCTGATATTAAGCAAAATATACGGGAAACTGAAAACGCGCTTAGCATTTTGCTGGGACGGGTTCCGGGACCCGTGATTCGAAGCAGCATTGATGACCAGACACCTATAACTATGTTACAAACAGGTGTACCGGCGCAATTATTAGCGAACAGGCCAGATGTGCAGGAAGCTGAGCTGGGTTTCAGGTCTTTATTTGAGGAAACGAATGTTGCCCGCACATACTTCTATCCTTCATTGACTATTACAGCTACAGGCGGTTTATCAGCCTTGAAATTGGGAAGCTTTCTTAGTGCAGGATCTTTATTTGGTAGTATAGCCGGCGGATTAACTGAACCGATCTTTAATGGCCGGGCTAACAGAACAAGATTGGAGGTAGCAATTTCACAGCAACAAGGATCGTTGTTGACTTTCCAAAATACTTTATTAACAGCCGGACAGGAAGTCTCTAACGCACTTTCCTTATATCAAACTGCGCAAGATAAGATGAGTGTAAGAGCAAATCAGCTAACTGCTCTTCAACGTTCTGTTGAATACAGCCAAGAATTACTTCGTTATGGTTCTGCGAACTATACGGAAGTTATACAGGCAAGGCAAAGTTTGTTAGCTGCTGAATTAGGAAGGGTTAACGACAGGTTGCAGCAACTAACAGCAGTTGTTGATTTATACCGATCACTAGGGGGCGGTTGGAAATAGAAATTGTTTACAAGCTATAAACGAAGAAGGGCAGGTTTTAAACTTGCCCTTCTTCGTTTATGATAATTTAAAACTTTATTGATAGTTGTACTCAATTCTACCTAAAAGTTCTTTTTGCTTATTAAAAACAATCTCTTTAGACTTCATGCCGTTTTCGTTGTAGGTGTACTTCCATACAAGATAGTTTGCTGTACCATTCTGCGTTTGGGTCATTTGCGTTACACGACCTGTATTGTCATATTCGAAAATATAATCGGGTAGCATTGTTTTTGCTTTTCTACTATATCGAACAATATCAGTTAATTGTTTTTTCGGATTGTAATAATAATAGTAGGTTTCTGTAGTTCGGTTGTTACGTATCCATCTTTCCTCGGCAACATTGTCTTGTTCGTCATACGTAAAGGCTACCACGGTTGTATCAGTTCCGTTTCTTATTTTAAGCATCCTTTCAGGGGTACCTTTTTCATTATAACTCCAATTGTGGGTTTCACCACTTATAAAAGTTCCATCGAAATCTTTACTGTTTGCTGTGGTCGATACAAGCTTGCCCGAATTATCATAATTATAAACAACAGTGTTAATTGCATTATTGCTGCTATCAACTGTTTTTACTAACCTGTTGTTTTGGTACGTTCCTATAAAGTAAGATTCTCCGCCATTTATAGAAGCAGAATGAGTGGTTATTTGTAATCCATCTTTAGCAATAGTTTGCTCGAGCAAAAAATCTTTTGACGGCTGCTGCATGGCATCGAAACTTGTGGCATTAATCCGTTTGTATTGATAAGCCCTTACAAGCTTGTATTGCTGGTTGGTTTGTTTCGTTCCTATTATGTCAAGATAATAATACTGCCCGCATACTTTTAGAGAGGCAATTAATAAAAACGCAATTAAAACTTTACACTTCATTTAGTAGCATTTGAAACAGCCAAAAATAGGGGCTGTTATGTTAACGAAAAAACATACCTCCCGTAGTGTGGTTATTTAATAACATTACGTCAGATATTTATTTAATTGTTAACAGTAGCTCATTCATATATTTCATGTAAGCTATTTTCAAATTTTAATACTCTGCCATCTACTACACTAAAAATTACCATAACGTTTTCTTCTATTTGAAAAACCTATCAGCTTACTGTTTATCTTACGTCCAATGTCTGAATTCTTAAAACATTTAATGTTGAGGAATTTGGATCAATAGGAAGAAAGTAAGGATGATGCTTGAGAAGTGCTTTTTTAAATTTATTTGTCTTTAAGATTTTAAGTGCCCAATATTATATGTCTTTAAAAAAAAGTTATGTCTGTAGAAAAGAGTTTTACAAGGTTAGTTGAGATAATGGACGAGTTAAGAGAAAAGTGCCCATGGGATAAAAAACAAACTATAGAAACCCTTCGCCCTTTAACAATAGAGGAAACATATGAATTAACCGATGCTATTACCGATAACGACTGGCAAGGTATAAAGGAAGAATTGGGAGACATCATGCTTCACCTGATCTTTTACGCAAAAATTGGAACCGAGCAAGGCAAGTTTACATTACAGGAAGCGCTGGATGGTATAAGTGAAAAACTGGTTAGAAGGCATCCTCATATTTATGGCGACATCAATGTAAAGGACGATGAGGATGTAAAGAAAAATTGGGAACAAATAAAAATGCAGGAAGGCAAAAAGTCTGTCTTAAGCGGTGTTCCAAAATCTTTGCCTGCTGTAGTAAAAGCGACCCGCATTCAGGATAAAGCCAGGCAGGTTGGATTTGAATGGGATAATAAAGAGGATGTCTGGAAAAAAGTAGAGGAAGAATTAGGCGAGTTAAAAGAGGCTGTTGCAGAGGATGACATTGAACATGTAGAGGAAGAATTTGGTGACGTTATGTTTAGTCTTATAAATTATGCACGGTTTTTGAGGATTGACGCCGAAGGCGTTCTGGAGAAGACAAACAAGAAATTTATTTCACGGTTTACATTAATGGAAGAGGCTGCAACATTACAAGGCAAGTCGCTTGCGGAAATGTCTCTACAAGAGATGGACAATATCTGGAACGAGATAAAACGCAAAAGATCACTGTGATAAATATTGTTAGAGAAAATTTTTACAAACACGGATATTTATTAATTGTAGCAGCGTGGTTATATACATTTTCTTTTCTTTTTTCGAATTATTGGTCATATAATTATTCTATAGCCAGGGTAAAGACCCAGCTGGAAGAATTTATAAAGAAAGGGGAAACTCAATTTGAAGATTTTACAAAGGACTCCGCTTTTATAGATGCTTTGGTGCTTAAAGGTTATATACCTAAATCTTCGCTTGATTTTAAAAGTAATGATATTGGCCTTTATGTATACACGAGAGATGAGGCGGGAGAGTTAAGAATTGAGTATTGGAATAATAACAAAGTTGCACCTGCCGTAAAGGATCTTATTAAGGCTGACGGAAAATTCTACTCAGAATACAGGAATGGTAATTTTGAGTTTATTAAAAAAACTTTTTACCTTGGTAGAAGGCAAGTAACAGCTGCTGCATTAATACCAATCCAATGGACTTACTCGTTCGGAAACAACTACTTCCCCGCATCTGCAACCATAGAGGAAAGGTTTAAGATAGCAGAAAGCCAGGCGGATTTTTATATAGAAAACGGCGATGGACGGGTACTGCTGGGGTTAAAGGAAAAAGGAGGAACAAATAGTGAAACTTCTGGTCCCTGGTCTATCACCTTTCGCATAGTATCTTTAATTTTCATTCTAATATTTATAAATGTTTTATCCTTCGAAGTCGCTACTGTTTTCGGCTGGAAAAAAGGGTTTGTTTTTTTAGTATGTGTGATCCTGTTTTTAAGATACTTAAGTTATAAATTACCTTTCCCATTCAGCTACAGAAACTTCGATCTATTTTACTCCGGCATTTATGGTACTAATTCCCTATTCCCGTCATTAGGAGATTTGCTTATTAATTTTATTATTTTATTTTGGTTCATTAGTTTTCTGAAGTTTACCGCAATAACAAACTTTAAAAATACCCCTTCAATTAAAGGTCAGGCAGCAAAATGGACTCTAACAATTTGCTCTGTAGCTTTAATCGCCCTTACATTTTCCTTTTCCTCTGTTATTAGAAGTTTAATTGTTGACTCAAAGATTTCTTTTGATGTAACCAACTTTTACAGGCTTGATATTTACTCTGCTCTTAGTTTTATTATTCTTTCTCTTATTGTATTGTGCTTTTATCATTTATCTCATATAGCCCTCATCTTCATAGATAAGTGCGTCCAATTGCCCTATTGGTCACGTTATCTTTCTGTTACTTTGATTGGTCTTTTTTACTTATCGTTTCATTTAAACAGTCCTTCAAATTCTACTAACTTATTTGCTCTTATCTGGCTGCTTTTTTACATGTTTATTCTGGAGCGCAGAAAAGACGATATGTATGTTCCTATACTGAGGTCTTCGTTCTTTTTAATATGGCTTATTTTTTTTGCCGCAAGCATTTCCGCCCTTATTATTTCGCAAAACCATTATAAAGAGCTGGAAGAAAATAAGTTAATTGCTGAAAAGCTTGCCGCTGAAGCTGATCCCTCAGCCCAACTTTCAATGGGCATTGCTATTATTAATATTGATAGTGAGTTTCTTGCAACTAACTATGATCGCTTTACTTCTGAAAATTTAAATAAGAAGATAAAGGATAGTCTTATCAGCGAGAACTTTTCGAGCTTTTTAACAAGCTACGACACTAAATTATACACCTTCGATAGCAATTTACATCCTTTATATAACGACGATTCAGCTTCATATTTATCTATTAAGAACCTGATTAATAAAAGTAAAAAAAGCATTTATCCTGAAATATATTATTTTGAAAAGCCTGCCTACAGATTCTCGCTTTTCTACCAAAAGCAGATAAAAGATCCGTTGGGAAATGCTAAAGGATATTTTTTTGTAATAGCTGAACCCAAAAGATATGAAAGCCAGGCCTTATATCCCGTGTTACTAAACCAGGATAATAAAACTGAAGAGAAGTTCAATAATACTTATGCTATCTACAACAGGGGGCAACTAATCTTAAATGAAGGCAGTTATAACTTCTTATCGTACATCCCGAAAAACAGGTTACTAAAACAAGAGTACAAAGTCGAGAGAAAAGGAGATGCAATAGAATTTTGGTATAATGCAGGCTATAACAAGCTTGTCATTATTGTAAAACGCTATTCTTTTTTTATAGAAGCTATTACTTTATTCGCTTATCTATTTGCATCTTTTCTTTTTATAGTCATTTCATACCAGCTAATGGTATACCTGATCAGGTTTAAATTTCGATTCGGGGATTTAAAAAAAGGCGTAAGGTTAACTGTAAGGCAACAGATACAAGGGTCTATTATTTTTATAAGCATATTCTCTTTCCTGGTAATTGGCGTAGCAACTATTTCCTTTTATATAAAGCGCTTCAAGCAGACTAACGAAGAACGTTTGGTAAGAACAATCAAAACCCTTGGCGATGAGATCGAGATTCAAATAGCGAGTCATACTTTTTCAGATGACGTTCTTAACGTCTATGAGCGCGGAGCAAACAGCCAGGTTGATGAAATATTTAAGGAAGTCTCGTTAGTACATAATGTAGAAGCCTCATTTTTTGATCCCAACGGTTTTCTTAAAGTATCCAGCTTAGCCTACTTATACAATAATAATATTCTAAGTAGAATGATGGATCCGGAGGCTTATTATAATCTTAAATATAAAAAGGAAATTCAGGTTATACAAGAGGAAACGACCGGCAAATTTTCGTACCTCAGTGTTTACATTCCTGTTAAAGATGAGAATGGCGACTTGTATGGTTACCTGAATATTCCATACTGGCGATCGCGCGGAGATCTGAACCAGGAGATTTCCAACTTTCTGGTAACACTAATTAATTTAAATGCATTCATTTTTGTAATTGCCGGTGCTATTTCGGTTTTGTTGACTAATAGAATCACCAGTTCATTTTCGTTAATTGGTGGTAAGATGAAGGATATTAACCTGGGTAGGGCTAACGAGGAGATAACATGGAATACAAACGACGAAATAGGTGCTCTTGTAAGCGAATACAATAAAATGGTTAAGAAGCTGGAGGAGAGCGCCGTTGCTTTAGCAAAGAGTGAGCGGGAGGGTGCATGGAGGGAAATGGCAAGACAGGTGGCTCACGAAATAAAGAACCCGCTGACACCTATGAAACTGAGCATTCAATATTTGCAACGTGCAATAAAAGAAAAAAGCCCGAACACTCAGGAACTTTCTGAAAAAGTATCAACCACGCTGGTTGAGCAAATAGATCAATTAGCAAAAATAGCGTCAGATTTTTCTCAATTTGCTAACATAGGTAATGTAGCAGTGGAGCAGTTTGATATAAACGAACTTTTGGAGTCGTTGATTAACCTTTATCAGGGTAACGAAAAACTACACATCAATTTTAATCGTCCCTTAAGGCAGGCTATAATTAATGCAGATAAAGGTCAGATAAACCGTTTGTTTACTAATTTATTTCAAAACGCCATTGAAGCTGCTGACAGTCAACCTTATGTTTCAATTGTTATTAACGAAGAAATAAATGCAAATAAATTACGAATAGATGTTACTGACAACGGCTCGGGAATTGCCGCAGAGAAACGACCTAAAATATTTACACCAAATTTTACAACAAAGTCATCCGGTACAGGACTTGGGCTTGCTATTTCGAAAGGTATTGTAGAGAAAGCTAACGGAAGAATCTGGTTTGATACAGTGGAAGGCGAAGGTACCACGTTTCATGTGTTGTTACCCTTGGTTAATCTTCCGGAATAAGAGTATATGCCCAGGCAAAAACTTATTAAGCATGTTTCATCGCATTTGTATGTTAGTCTTAGCTAATGCAAACTGATGCTGAAATCTCTGCTACAAGGCCTTTATTCATAGTTATTGTAATATAGAATTGGTTGTTGAGTGGACTAATGTTGTTTATTCAACATCGTTGTGTCACTCTCTTGTACTTGTATTTTCTTTATTCAGCTTTTATAGAAGAATTTGAGTCTTTATGATAACGATAAAAGCTGACGACAAGCGATTTGCGGATGAAGTGATTGCGACGCAACGATGATGCTATAAAATACTAAAGCTGGTATCAAAAAGAAATAAATTAAACAAAGATCTATTTGTGCCTATTACTGAAAAACGAAGCCTGCTGATCTCTCAACAGGCTTTGCTTTTTTTATGTAAATCCTTAAAGTTTAACAAACCGTCGTATTAATAAGCCTTTGCTTCGGTAGACATCTCTTCTGCTTGTTTTATACCTTCCTGGTTACGTGCTTCAGCGCCTGTTGTACCACCATTTTGGTTCATCATCATTTCCTTAGCTTTCCTAATGCCGTCTGCTACGCGTTGTCCATAATCAGGGTCACATTTCGTGAACATCTCTATCATTTTATCCTGAATTACTTTTGCTGCAGGGGCAAGAGCGCCAACAAGGTTGGAGATAAGGTCTTCTCTTTCCCAGTCTTCAAATGTTCTGTATCTTTCTCCCGCTTGTTTATAGTCGTTTGTTCTGTCAATTTTTTGGCGAACAAGATTGGCTGAATAAGACGGAGTATGTTCTTTGCCTGCTCTCGGAGCTTCTCTTAATCCACCGAGGTTAGAGGGTTCGTAATTAATATGCGGATTTAAACCGGGAACAATATCCTGGTGGTAAGCCATTTGACCATCTCTTTGATTGGTTGCTACCTTCTTTATTGGAGCATTAATTGGCAATTGCAAATAGTTTGTACCAATTCTATAACGCTGCGTATCAGAATATGAGAATGTTCGTCCCTGCAGCATTTTATCATCAGAAAAATCAAGTCCGTCTACCAGCACGCCTGTACCAAACGCTGACAGCTCAACTTCTGCAAAGTAATTTACCGGGTTCCTGTTAAGCGTCATTTTACCTACAGGCAACCAGGGAAACTGGTCTGGAGGCCAAAGTTTGGTATCGTCCAAGGGATCAAAATCCAATTCCGGATGTTCGCCATCTTCCATTATTTGTACAAGCAGCTCCCATTGAGGATAATCGCCTCTTTCAATAGCCTCGTAAAGGTCCTGGGTAGCATGGTTGAAATTTTTAGCCTGAATTTCGGACGCCTGTTGTTGCGTGAGATTCTTGATACCTTGTACCGGCTCCCAATGGTATTTTACCAAAACTCCTACACCTTCGCTATTTACCCACTTGTACGTATTTACACCTGAGCCCTGCATGTGCCTGTAATTTGCAGGTATACCCCATGGTGAAAATAAGAAGGTAACCATATGCAAGGCTTCAGGCGTATTGCTGATAAAATCGAAAATACGTTGACCGCTTTGGATATTTGTAACAGGATCAGGCTTTTGAGAGTGGATGAAGTCAGGAAACTTTATGGCGTCGCGTATAAAGAATATTTTAAGGTTATTGCCTACAAGATCCCAGTTTCCATCTTCTGTATAAAATTTAACGGCAAAACCACGTGGGTCTCTGAGGGTTTCAGGGGAATGTCCTCCATGTCCTACAGTAGAAAATCTTACAAACACAGGAGTCTGTTTTCCTTTTTCCTGGAACAGTTTAGCTCTTGTATATTTTGAAATAGGCTCACCACCTACTGTTCCATAAGCTTCGAAAACTCCGTGCGCACCTGCGCCGCGCGCATGTACTACTCTCTCTGGTACGCGTTCACGGTCGAAATGCGACATTTTCTCAAGGAACTGGTAGTTTTCCATTGTAGCCGGACCGCGATTTCCTACAGTACGTATATTTTGATTGTCGTAAACCGGGTGACCTTGCCTGGTGGTCAAAATATCAGACGCAGGGCTTTGTCCGTTTGAGGAACTCCCATTGCCTTGTTGACCGTTTTGTTTTTGTCTTTCATCTGGCACCATTTGTTGAAATTTTAGAGTGAGTATTGATGGTTTATAGAATACAAGTATTTTTTTAAAAAGTTGTTTGATATATCAAACAAGCCAAAAGAATAGCTATTGTCACAAAAAAAGTACCATGCCTACATTTTAACCCCGTTATAAAAATAAATAAACTTTATGACCCTGAAGCAAAAGAACTTAATAATACTAGTAGCGCTCGTATTTAAGGGCGGGTACACTTTTCAACATATCATACAAGCTTGAGATAAAGGTGTAAATGAATTTTTAAAGATGCAATTGTATTTATCTATTGCTTGATAGAGTTTTGCAATTGAAGAAGATGGTTAATTATAGAAAGGAAAACCCCTTCTTATAATTTTCAATAAGAAGGGGTTTTTATTTCTCGCTGTTATACTTAAAAATTATTACATCCTTTCCGGCACTTTTATTCCCAGTAGACCCATACCTGTTTTAATAACCTGTGCAGTTAATTGTGCCAATTGCAACCTGAGTTCTTTTTTCTCTTCAGTTTCAGCACTTGCAATGGAGTGCTCGGTATAAAAAGAGTTGAATGTTTTAGCCAGGTTGTAGACATACATTGCAACCTTTGATGGGTCGTGATCAGTTGCCGCTTCGCTTATAACCGTTGCAAATTGCTCCAGGTGTATCAGTACTGCTTTTTCTAGGGGCAACAGGGTAGGAGCGTATTGTAATCCTTGCGGTTGCTGCTTTCGTAAAATGCTTTTTATACGTGCATGAGTATATTGTACGAATGGTCCGGTAAAACCATGAAAGTCTATACTTTCTTCAGGGTTAAATACCATTCGCTTTTTAGGGTCAACCCTCAACAGGAAAAACTTTAAAGCTCCTAAGCCAATGGTGTTATACAATACCTGCAATTCATTTTCTTCAAAATCTTTAACCTTGCCAAGTTCTTCTGTTTTCGCCTGTGCGATGTTTATCATTTCATCCACTATGTCGTCGGCGTCTACCACTGTTCCTTCACGACTTTTCATTTTGCCTGTTGGTAGTTCCACCATACCATAGCTAAGATGTGTTATGCCTTCTGAGTATGGCGCACCTAACTTCTGCATAATCAGTTTCAGCACCTTCATGTGGTAGTTTTGTTCATCGGCTATCACATAAATGCTCTCGTCTATCTTAAATTCCTGGTATTTTAATTGAGCCAAACCTAAATCCTGGGTAATATAAATTGACGTTCCGTCTTTACGTAATACCAGCTTTTGGTCAAGTCCGTCTGCTGTAAGATCTATCCATACGCTACCGTCTTCTTTCCTAAACAGGACGCCTTTTTGCAGACCGTCTTCAACTATGTCTTTACCTAATAAGTAAGTATTGCTTTCGTAGTAGATCTTTTCAAAATCGGTGCCTATTCTTTTATAAGTCTCATCAAAGCCCGCGTACACCCAACTGTTCATTTTTCTCCAAAGGCTTAACACTTCTTCATCGCCTTGTTCCCATTTAAGAAGCATTTCTTTTGCTTCTTTCATTATAGGCGTGTTGTTCCTTGCTATTTCCTTTATTTCATCTTTTATTTCGCCGATCTTTTGCTTGTTTCCTTCTGCTTCGCTTTTTTGAAGTGCATTTAGCAAGCCTGTCAATTTTGTTTGCTCATCTTCAGAAAACTCACCAATTTCCCCTGCCATGATCCGACTTATAACAACTTCTGATTCAGCTTTCAAATCTCCCTCAAACTTCACGTAGTAGTCGCCAACAAAATGGTCACCTTTGGTATTTGTGCTTCCAGGTGTTGCGCCGTTAGCATGCTTTTGCCAGGCTATCATGCTTTTGCATATGTGAATACCACGGTCGTTTACAATGCAAGTTTTTACAACCTCATTACCCGTAGCTTTAAAAATTTCAGCAGCACTCCATCCTAAAAAATTATTTCTTAAGTGCCCTAAATGCAAGGGCTTATTAGTGTTGGGTGATGAATATTCCACCATTACCTTTCTGCCTGTAGCAGCGGCTGTTCCATATGAAGGATTGCTATATTCCTGCTTAAGGAAATTTGACCAGTAAGTATCAGTTATTGAAAGGTTTAAAAAGCCTTTTATAACGTTATATCCTGAAAATATTTCTGCATTATTGTCAACTAAAAATTTGCCTAATTCCTGTCCAAGTGCTTCAGGCGATTTCTTAAGTTGCTTTACAAACGAAAACATTACTATAGTGTATTCACCTTCAAACTCTGGCTTCGTAGCATTTACCAACACGGCACTATCTGCCAAGTCAAAATTGTAAAGTTCCTTTATTGCTTTTGCTGCTGTTGACTTTATCTGTAAAACAACACTCATTCTTTTTAACTGTTAGGGCGCAAAAGTACAATTTACAAATCTTATCTTCGCGCCCATTTATAAGACAGCTACAATGAACGATTTTCTTCTTAAGGTTATTGATCTTTTTTATCCTCTTTTTAAAAAGTTCATGCCTTTGCAAACTTATAGATATGCTGCCTGTGGTGGAGCCAACACTGTGCTTGACATAGTTTTCTTTAGTATTTTTGAAAATCGATTTAAGCCTTACGGAGTTATGCATTTCGGCTTTGTTGCTGTGAGCCCGCATATTGCTGCCATGATCGCCGCCTTTTGCATCACTTTTCCTATTGGCTTTTATTACAGCCGTTACCTCGTTTTCAGTGAAAGCAATCTAAGAGGCAGGGTACAACTTATTCGTTATTTTTCTATGGTTATGGCTTGCATAGCCTTAAACTACATGTTCCTTAAGGTTTTTATTGAGCAATTACATCTTCATCCCATCGTTGCGAAAATTATCACGACTGTTTTTGTTGTTACCTTTAGTTACCTAAGCCAGAAGCATTTTACATTTAAGGTTAAGAAGATTAAGCAGCACACTCTTCACTGACCCTTCAACGTCCTTGTTATTAATAATAACGGGGCAATACAAACAATTTTTCTTTGTCGCATTCGTTCTAGTGGCTAATTACCAAGGAAACCAATGGGTAAAGTCGTTGTTATACTGTGGCTAACAGTAGTATTTATAGGAATAATTGCCTTTTTTTGGCAAACTGCCTGGGTTTATGCTTTGCCTACTCCTGTTCCCCCAAATTATAAAACTGTTAATTGTGGCACTTATATTAACCTTCCGGCTTCAGTGAAAATTGATAAAAAACCAATTTTTCTACATTTTTTTAATCCTGCTTGTCCGTGTTCCAGGTTCAATATCGCTCACTTTAAAACATTGGTAAAACAATATGGGCACAGTGTAGACTTCGCTGTTGTTGTTATGAACCATGAGGAAAAATATAATGCAAAATGGGTTCAGAACAAATTAGGGACTAATATCCCTGTCCTCTTCGACAGTTCTGTAGCAACTATATGCGGTGTATACTCAACTCCGCAAGCAGTCATCATAAATAGTGATCATAAATTATATTATAGGGGTAATTATAACAAAAGCAGGTATTGTACCGACGCAAAAAGCAATTATGCACAGATAGCATTAGATTCTTTGATTGCAGGAGAACGCAAGCCGCGTTTTGACGGACAAGCACTGGTTGCTTACGGATGCCAATTGCCCCTTAGTAAAAGATAAAATGGAAAAAATATAAATATGCCTGATACGGTTAGTTTAATACTTACTGATAAGGAGAAGGACAGATCGGATAAGTTGATAAGTTATATCCTTTTTGCTTATTACATACTCGGGTTCGTCTTTGCCTTTTTTTATGATACATGGACTATAGCTATCGGTGTGGGTAGTCTATCGCTGGTTGCATTTTATTCGGCTAAAGCATTTCTGCCAAAATCTAATTTATACCAGTATGTACTAAGTATTGTACTTGGTATTTATATGGCTCAGTTTATTTTTCAAATGCACGGCTTATTCGAAATGCACTTTTTTGCTTTTATTGGTAGTGCTATCCTTATTATATATCAGAACTGGCGTTTACAGATACCGATGCTGTTGTTTGTTATTATTCATCATGGTCTGTTTGGTTACCTTCAAAATATTGGATTTGATGATATTTATTTTACACAACTAGGATATTTGGAACTGCAAACATTCATTATTCACATTCTGCTTGCCGCCGCAATTTTCTTAATATGTGCAGTCTGGTCACACGAATTGAAGAGGTATAAGCAACTGCAGACCCGGTATGACCAGGAGGTAGCAAAATTGCAAAAGGAAGCAGTTTTGTCTGCTGAGAGAAAACGCAGTAAAGATCTGCTTCAGAAGAAA